>OJEM01000002.1_pt1 | contig 99743 bp, 106 predicted proteins | sample 1593651 | NCBI WGS metagenome assembly OJEM01 (sample SAMN05416819, study PRJEB24817) | seawater metagenome | isolation source: Sea water | place: Canada:Atlantic | collected 2013-07
CCCATCCACAGGATGAAGGTACCCAGGGTCGCCAGCGGCAGGTTGGCACCCGGGATAGCGTGCACTTCACCGTTAGGACCGTACTTGCCTTTACGAGCACCCAGCAGCAACACACCAGCCAGAGCAGCAGCAGCACCAGCCATGTGAACGATGCCGGAACCAGCAAAGTCAGAGAAGCCCAGGTCGCCCAGGTTGTACATGCCAAACACGTCGGCACCACCCCAGGTCCAGGAACCTTCCAGCGGGTATATCACACCGGTCATGAATACCGCGAAGACCAGGAAGGCCCACAGCTTCATACGCTCGGCAACCGCACCGGAGACGATGGACATGGCGGTAGCCACAAACACCACCTGGAAGAAGAAGTCAGACGCACCAGAGTAGACGGAATCACCATCGAATCCGTTCTCGGTAGATGCGCTCAGCACACCGGCCAGATCGAAGGCTTCGATACCGTCCAGGAAGATGCCACCGCCGTACATGATGGCGTAACCACACACCAGGTACATGATGCAGCTAATGGCAAACAGCGCCACGTTCTTGGTGAGAATTTCGGTGGTGTTTTTCGCACGCACCAGACCGGCTTCCAGCATGGCAAAACCGGCAGCCATCCACATTACCAATGCGCCACACACCAGAAAGTAAAAGGTGTCCATGGCGTACTGAAGTTCAAAAATTTGATTTTCCACAATGCAACCCTCCGAAAATGGAAGCGTGTTCTCTAAACCCTGGCATGGGTCGATTTACAACACGGTAAAACTTAAATCGCGTCCTCACCGGTCTCACCGGTACGGATACGAATGGCTTGCTCCAGGGAGGTGACAAAGATCTTGCCGTCACCAATCTTGCCTGTATTGGCAGCTTTCGCGATGGCTTCAATCACCTGATCCAGAGAGGACTCGGCGATGGCCACCTCGATTTTTACCTTGGGCAGAAAATCCACCACATACTCGGCACCCCGGTACAGCTCGGTGTGACCTTTCTGGCGTCCAAAGCCTTTCACCTCGGTAACGGTGATGCCTTGCACGCCGATCTCGGAGAGTGCTTCACGCACGTCATCCAATTTGAACGGCTTAATTACGGCAGTAACCAGTTTCATTTCATTCTCCTCAGCTTTCACCGCGTCCGGTGTCGTCCGTTTCACTTCGAGCCCCGTTATGGTTCCCGATCCACAGTTTGCTCGAACGCTCTGACCCAATAAGTGCACGACCCATGCCAGGTTTAGAAAATCATGCATTTTCAGGGGGTTATATCCCGATCCCGATTCAAGGAACGGGTTCGGCGCGCCATTATAGCGCACCACCTTGGGGCAGGTTCCAACTTGGTGCAGGGCTGTTGCCCTGCACCGTCGGTGCCGCGCCAGCGGACACCGTGCTACCATCCGCCCATCAATACAAGCACCGCCGCCACAGACTGCATTCCCGGCGGCCCGGGCCAGTCATTACCTCTGGTCCTCGATGGAGATTCAAGATGCCAGATCAACCCTTTATCGACCGCCTGATGGCCGACATCAGTGGGCGCCTACCCACCGATCTGGGCGGCCTGCGCAACGAAGTGGAGCGCAATGTGCGCAGCGTACTGGCGGAAGCCGTCAGCCGCCTGGATCTGATCACCCGGGAAGAGTTCGATATCCAGCAGCAGGTACTGATGCGCACCCGGGAAAAGCTGGAAGCGCTGGAGAAGCAGGTAGCGGAACTGGAGAAAACAACGGACGCCTGACGCCCGGTATTTTCCCGTAGGAGCTATGCTTGCATGGAAAACCTTCGCGATTGCGGATGTTCGCCATGCAAGCATAGCTCCTACGAAAGTCCGATTTCCTACATCTGCCGCCGACAACCTCGCACACGCAGCACGACCCCCTCCCCGTACACTGCCTCGCACACACTGAATTCTGCGAGACCACGTGACGCATGCATTGCTCTACAGCCGGGCACCACTGGGCATCCAGGCCCGGGAAGTGCGGGTGGAAACCCATCTGGCACCGGGCCTGCCCGCCTTCACCATTGTCGGCATGGGCGACACCGCCGTGCGGGAAAGCCGGGACCGGGTGCGCTCGGCGCTGGTCAACAGCGGCTTCGAGTTTCCCCAGCGACGCATCACCGTGAGCCTGGCCCCGGCGGATCTACCCAAGGACGGCGGCCGTTTTGATCTGCCCATTGCCCTGGGCATCCTGCTGGCCAGCGGCCAGCTCGGAAAACTGGACAGCAACCAGTATGAATTTATCGGCGAGCTGGCATTGAATGGCGCCCTGAGCCCGGTACCGGGCATGCTGCCCTGTGCCCTGGCCTGCCAGCCCACCGGCCGCACCCTGATCGTTCCTCGCGACAATGCGGATGAAGCCGCGCTGGCAGGTGCCAGCACCGTGGCTGGAGAACAACTCGCCCAGGTGGCAGCCCACTTGGTGGGCCAGTCCCCACTGCCACTGCACGATCACCCGGCACCGAACACCACCACCTATGAGGGCGGCTGCCTATCCGAAATCCGCGGCCAGGCCGCTGCCAAGCGGATACTGGAAATTGCCGCCGCTGGCGGCCATTCACTGCTTCTCAGTGGCCCGCCCGGTGCCGGCAAAAGCATGTTGGCCTCGCGACTGCCAGGGCTGGTGCCACCGCTGCATCCGAAACAGGCTCTGGAAGTGGCAGCCATTCATTCCCTGAAGCAGCCGCGCCCGGCTCGTCTGTTCCACCAGCGCCCCTACCGGGCGCCCCACCACACCGCCTCGGCCACCGCCCTGGTCGGAGGCGGCAGCCACCCGCGGCCCGGGGAAATTTCCCTGGCCCACCACGGCATCCTGTTTCTCGATGAGTTGCCGGAGTTCGACCGGCGGGTGCTGGAGGTATTACGCGAACCGCTGGAAACCGGTGAGGTGAGCATCGCCCGGGCTGCCCAGGAGCTCACCTTCCCGGCCCGCTTTCAATTGATCGCCGCCATGAACCCCTGCCCCTGCGGTTACCTGGGCGACCCGGAGAAGGGCTGCGGCTATCGTTGCGACAAGGCCAAGCGCTATCAGAGCAAACTGTCCGGCCCCTTGCTGGACCGTATTGATCTGCACCTGGATGTACCCGCGGTGGAAGCCCGGGAACTGCTGGGCGACCGGCAGGGAGAAACCAGCGCGACAGTCCGCGCCCGGGTTCGCGACGCCTGGCAACGGCAATGGCAGCGCCAGCGACGCCTGAACCGTGAACTGGGCAGCGCCCACCTGGACCCACTGCTACGCCCTCACCGGGACTGGCTGGCCAACGTCATGACCCGCATGGGCTTGTCCGCCCGTGCCCTGCACCGCAGTGCCCGGGTGGCACGCACCATCGCCGACTTGGCTGGAACAGATACCGTCGACCGGGATCACCTGCGCGAAGCCCTGAGTTATCGACAAACGGTAGCGGACAGCAGGTAGCCCTGCTCAGATTTCCTGCGGCTTCTTCACGGCTGATCAGCCGGCGATCAGTATCGCCACCAGCACAGCAAGCAGTGACAGTGGCACGATGATGAGTGCGCTCTTGAGGAATTTCTCCGCATAGAGGTGTCTGGTGTATTGATCCAGCATGATGTATTTCCCCACAACCCGTTAAAATGGCAACGGCGCCACTACCCCCGTAGAAAGGCGCTTTTCTTTTTTATGGTGACTCCCCCCTCCAGCTCACTGACAGGCAGGGTGCTCGACCTGCGGCCGAGCCCCCTGCCTGTCAATTGATACAATCAGAGGGTCGCTGTGACTCGTGTCAAATCAATTTTTTGCATCCTATCACGGATATGAAAATACAAGCACCGGCAGATTGACAGTGCCTTACAGCCCACACTGACATTAGATGACAAACCAAAAGGGCGTGGGGCGCCGATACGGCAGTCAGGGGAAGGAACGCAGTGTTGTCGATAGCCCGACAATCCGGAAGCGATGGCCTGGTGACATAGCAACTCAACCAAGACAAGCAATTGTTTTAAAATCTATTTACTGGCAGTTAACCGTAATCAACGGGGTATTATTCCCTTGCCGTCGCACCCGGAAGGCGGTGCGCGGCGGCAAGGACGGAACGACAGGGTTGTCGCTAGCAGACGACACTAACCCCACTGAAAGAAATCGCGTTTCTCTTTCAGATAGAACCGCGACAGCACCATCTTGTGCACCTCGCTTGCACCGTCCACCAGACGCGCCTGGCGGGCGTAGCGGTAGATCCATTCCAGCAGGGTGTCCTTGGAATAGCCACGGGCACCGCATAGCTGGATGGCGGTATCGGCGGCCTTGTGCAGGGTGTCGGCCACGTGGATCTTGGCCATGGAAATCTCCTTCTTGGCGAAATCCCCCTGATCCAGTTTCCAGGCGGCCTGCATGGTGAGCAGACGGCCCACTTCGATATCCTTGGCTACGTCACCCAGCATCCACTGCACGCCTTCGTGCTCGGCCAGGGTAGTACCAAAGCTCATGCGGTTTTCCACATAGCCGGCGGCTTCTTCCATGCAACGCTTGGCCAGACCCAGCCAGCGCATGCAGTGGGTAAGACGAGCGGTGCCGAGGCGGATCTGGGTGACTTTCAGGCCATCGCCCACTTCCAGCAGACGATTTTCATCCGGGATAATCAGACCATCGAATTTCAGCTCGCAGTGACCACCATGCTCTTCCGGCCCCATGATCGGGATGCGACGAACGATTTCCCAACCGGGCTGATCCGCATCAAACAGGAAGGCGGTAAGCCCCTTTCGCGGGTCATCGCTGGTCTTGGCAATCAGGATGAAGGTTTGCGCCCCTTCCGCGCCGGTGATAAACCACTTGCGACCGTTAATGATCCAGTTGTCGCCCTCCCTGGTGGCAGAGGTATAGGTCAGGGATGGGTCGGAGCCACAGCCACCTTCCGGCTCAGTCATTGCAAAAGCGGACCGTACCTTGCCGTCGATCATCGGCTGTAGCCAGCGGGCTTTCTGTTCGTCGTTGAGAATCTTGTTGAGCAGAATCATGGTGCCGTCATCCGGCGGCGCACAGTTGAATACCACTGGCCCGAACGGACTGCGAGCGGCCTCTTCGTAGAGCACCGCCATGCCGGCCACGCCCACATCCAGGCCGCCGCGCTCCCTGGGCAACTGAAAGCCCCACAGACCGGCTGCCTTGGCTTTTGCTCTCAGCGCATCCACCACACTTTCTTTAAAGTTTTCGTGGTCGTCGTAATTGGCCTTGTCGTTTTCCAGCGGCATGATTTCCGCTTCCACAAAGGCGGCCACTTGCTGGCGCAGGCTTTCCAGCTCCGGGCTCAGGGAGAAATCCATGGTCTGTCCTCGATCTAGGTTAGAGAGTATTGCAGAGGTGGCCGCCATCCACGGCGATCACCGAACCGGTCATGTAGGACGACGCATCCGACGCCAGCAGCAACAGCGGGCCGACAAGTTCGTCGATCTGCCCCAGGCGACGATAGGGAATGCGCTTGAGCATCTTTTCTGCCAGCGGACTGTTGAAGAAATCCCGGTTGATATCGGTTTCTACATAGCCGGGGCAGATAGCATTGCAGCGGATGTTGTAGCGGGCAAAGTCCAGCGCCAGAGACTTGGTAAGCTGCACCACCGCCGCTTTGGAAGCGGTGTAAGGCGCCACCCGGCCACCGACACGCAGGCCGAGAATGGAGGCGATGTTGATCAGGTTGCCCGGGCGACCGTCCCGCCGCCATTGCTGGATGGCAAACTTGGACACCGCCCAGACTCCCTTCAGGTTGGTATCCACCACCGCATCCCAGTCTTCTTCGCTAAGCTCGTCGGTGGGGCCTTCGTGGGATACGCCGGCATTATTGACCACCACATCCACCGCCGGCATAGCGGCAAAGGCGTCTTCCACACTGCCGTGATCACTCACGTCCATGGGCACCACGGTGGCCTCACCGCCCAGAGCCCGTACCGCTTCGGCAGTGGCTTCCAGTTTTTCCACCCGGCGAGCCGCCAGCACCACGTCGGCCCCTTCTTCGGCCAGGGCAATGGCGAAGTGGGCACCAAAGCCGCTGGACGCCCCGGTGATCAGAATACGTTTACCGGCCACACTGAATCGTTGGGACATAACTTCCTCACCCTTCTCTGCATCAGTGAGAGAAGCTACCCAGCCAGCCAGCCGGCCACAAGGACGAAAACGCTCAGGAGGAGGATGACAACAGCAAGGACAGTGCGTGGCGGGTATCAGGGGTGGCATCGGGCAATAGCAGCGCGTCCCGGCCCGGCAGCCATTCAATGGCGACCACTTCATCGCTGAGCGAGACCGCCTGCGGACACACCACCACGGACGCCAGCGCGCCCCAGACCTGGTGATGGGGATTGGTAAAGAAGAACCACTGCCAACGGGAAAACTGACGTTGCACGCCCACTTCCTCGAACAGTTCCCGCGACAGATTTTCGCCCACGGTTTCACTGGGGCGCATGACACCACCAGCAGCCAGATCCCAGCCACCGGGGTAAAAATGTTTGTCGGCGGCACGCTGTTGTACACAGACCCGCCCGGCCAGATCCCGCACCACCACGTAGGACGCGCGATGGATCAGCCGCTGACGCTGCATGCGCCCACGCTGACAACTGCCACGGGGTTGGTTGTGCCGGCTGACCAGAAGGACCGGTTCGCTGTTGCTCATGGGATGCTGTTTTTTGGCTGACGCGGACAGGAACACTATCGTCATGAGAAAGGGATTGCTACAGGGAGAAGGCCAGGGAACACCTTTATGTAGGAGTTCCCTTCCAGGGGACGAACCGCGCGCTTCAACGCGAAATTGGGGAACCCCAATCCGGTTTCGCCGGGTTTGTTGAAGAAGACAGGTTGCCGCTTCGCGTCGCCCGATTCGTCCCCTGGAAGGGAACTCCTACAGGAGCTAATTCCCCACAACCGGTCGCCCTGAGGCTTTACCTCAGTGATCTCAGTGACCTCTGTGGTAAAAAAATTTACGGCTGGAAGTGACTCGGTGGGTGGCCGGTCCATTTGCGGAAGGCACGGGCGAAATTGCTGGGGTCGGCGTAACCCAGTTTCGAGGCCACCTGCTGCACGGTGATATTGGCCTGCAGATACGCCATGGCCTTGGTCATGCGTACCTCTTCCAGCAGGGAGCGGTAGCTCACGCCCAGGGCATTGAGGTAACGACGTAGGGTGCGCGAGGTAACGTGGAAGTTGCACGCCAGCTGTTCCAGGCTCGGCAGCATGCCCTCTGCCTGCATCAACCGGGCGCGCACGCGGCTGGCCCAGTCCTGATCGGCTTCCAGCCGTTGCAGTTCTTCCTCACATTTCTGTGCGGCCATCTGCCGGGACGCCGGATCGGACAGGGTAAAGCGCTCACCGAGCAATGCCTTGGGTAGCCGCAACGCCGCCACCTCGGCACCGAACTCCACTGGCATGGCCAACAATTCCCGGTAACGGTCCGCATGGGCCGGCGCCGCATAGGGCAACTCCAGCACCGCTCCCTGGAAACGATCGCCCAACAGATAGCGAATCCCGCCGACCACCGCAGCCACCACCACTTCCAGGTAGGTTTCACGGATATCGCCCAGCGGCACACTTTCCACCAGGCAGAAACGCACCCCTTCCTGGGAGGGTTCGATACGGGGAACGCACAGGCGGGTACGGGTGCGGAAGTAGCGTTCCAGCAGACGCAGGGCATCGCCCAGGTCAGCACTGCTGATCGCGGCATAACCGAGCAGGCCATGGGCAGTGAGGGTCAATTGTTGACCCAACGCCAGCCCCAGGGCCGGATCACCGGTCATTTCACGGGCGCCCACCATGACCCGGCGAAACTGCTCGAAGCGCAGCGCCGGTTCCGGGTTATAGACCTCATCCTCGCTCAGGCCCACTTGGGAAAGCAGCCGACGAGTATCCACGCCAACCTCGGCGATCAGCTCCACCAGGTTGCGCACATAGTTGACTGGGACCGGGGAACGACCAGTACCAGGGTCCAGCTGTATAAAGCGCTCGTGATTCATGTCTCTACTATACGCTAATTTTAGACCTGTCCGAAAATGACTGCTTTCTGTCCAGCCCTGCACTTCGCCCAAGCACAACTGTTCACCAGAATGCCTGCATCCGAATTACCCGGCCTCGACCGTCAAGGATAGTCATGACCATGAAAGACACCACTTACAGCCGCCATTTTGGTGCCGATGATGCCCGCGCCATCCGCGATGCCGTGAAGAAGGACCTGGGCCCGGCCACGTTCAAGGCCCGCCCATTGCGCGCCCTGTGGTTTATTCCCATGAGCGCGGTGATCATCGGCAGCATCGCTGCCATCCTGATGCTCAGCCTGCCCTGGTGGGGCAACCTGCTGCTTGCCATCCTCGCCGGCCACACCCTGGCCTGCCAGGCCCTGCTGGCCCACGAAGTACTGCACGGCGCCCTCGGCATGAGCCGTCGCATGCAGGATTTTCTCGGCTGGATCGGCTTTGGCCCGGCCCTGATCGCCCCGGAATTCTGGCGCCGCTGGCACAATGTGGCCCACCACGCCAACACCAACTTGGGCGACAAGGACCCGGACTCTTTCGGCACCCTGTACCGCTACGAGAAACACCCCCAGACCGCCAACTTTACCAAGCTGGCCCCCGGCGGACGTACCTGGTACAGCTTCCTGTTCCTGTTCTATTCCTTCATGTTCCACGGCCAGCTGGTACTGCGCATGCAGACCCGCAAGCGTGAGGAGTTCAAGGGATTCAACCGCAAGAAAGCGATCCGCCAGTCCTACCTGTGCATGGCGGCATGGATAACGCTGGCCATCGTATCCGGCCCACTGGCCATCTTCACCGTGCTGATCCCGATGATGATCATCAACTTCATCGGCCAGAGCTACATTCTCACCAACCACATGCTGCGCCCACAGATGGACAACAACCATCCGGTGGACAATTCCATGAGTGTCCGCGCCTGGCGCTGGATTGATCCGTTGCATTTCCACTTCAGCCATCATGTTGAGCACCATCTGTTCCCGAAGATGGGCTCCGACCAGGCCCCGAAAGTGCGCGCCTGGTTGCAGCAGGAAATGCCCGAGCGCTACGTGTGCCCCAGCCATGTCAAAGCGGTGACCATGCTCTACAAGACCCCGCGCGTCTATCAGGATGCCAACACCCTGGTCGATCCCCTTAACCGGGAACGGACCGTGGATGTGATGGAGCTGCAGGGGCAGTTGAACTAAGCGGACACCGTAGGAGCGTCGCTCGCGGCGCGATCATCAGCGTAAAAGCACAACTCACACGGCCAAAACGAAGCCGCTGTAGGAGTTCCTCTTGAGGGACGAATCCGAGCCTGGGCGAGGAAACGGACTATGCTGATACCGTCAGATCACTCTGACGACGTCGCTCTCTCCTGATTGCCTGCGGGCGATTTCCACGCTGACGCGTGGTTCGTCCCTCAAGAGGAACTCCTACAGCGGCTTCGCTTTAAACGTCGCTGGCTATCGCGCCGCCAGCGACGCTCCGACGGCGGGCGGCGGGAGGTTCACGGACCGTCATAGACCCGCAGGATTTTCACCACTTCCACCTTGTAGTGTTTATACCAGCCATCCTTGCCCAGTTGCTGGGCAACCCGGTGTTCCGCCTGCTGTTTCCACGCATTGATGGACGCCTCATCCGGCCAGTAGGAGATGGCAATTTCCTGCTCTCCTTCCGTGACACTGATGAAATCCGTGCAACCGAAATCGGCCATGGCCAGATCCCGTAGTTGCCCCGCCATCTGCCCATAACGGCCTGTCCTGATCGCCCACGGTGGCGGTGAAAATCACGGCGTACATTGACTCTCCCTGTTTTTGTAGGAGCTATGCTCGCATGGCGAACACCTACCCCCTTCCCTATGTCTGTGGCCGCACGGAACTACGTGCGTTACTGCGCTACGCTCCGTTCCTACAGTTCCTTTAATGCCTTGTCGAAAACGGCCAGATCCTCATCGCTGAACAGGACAAAACGCACCCGCTTCACCGTCTCCAGGGTCGGCGCGGCGTCACGGATCGTTTGCAACGCCACCAGTGCCGCGTCAGCCAGCGGATAACCGAACACCCCGGTAGAAATCGCCGGAAAACCAATGCGGGCAATACCGTTCCCATCCGCCAACTGCAGCGCTTCCCGGTAACAGGACGCCAGCAACTGATCCGACGGTTCATCGCGACCATACACCGGCCCCAGACAATGAATCACGTGGCCATTGGGCAGCTTGTGACCAGCGGAAATCACCGCTTGTCCGGGACGGATGGGGCCCAGCGGAACACACTCTTCTTCCAGCCCCGGCCCGGCGGCACGATGGATAGCACCGGCCACACCGCCGCCAATGCGCAACTCGGCATTGGCGGCATTGACGATGGCATCCAGGTCCGGCTGGTTGGCGATATCTCCCTGGACGGTTTCCACGGTGACGGTATCGAATTGGCGCTGTGTCATGGCAACCTCCTTTGCGTTTTTTCCGTAGGAGCGTAGCGCGCGGTCCAATCGGTTTCGAGTTGCGAGAAGCGAGTTTCGAAAGGCAAAACCCGATGCCAGGAAGGACAGGTTTTCGCTTCTCGAAACTCGTTACTCGCTACTGGGCTTATCGCGCCGCCAGCGCCGCGCCTACGGAACAGCCTAAAGACTGCGAATCTCTTCCTCGCTCAGGGCCCGGAACTCTCCCGGCGCCAGATCCGCATCCAGCACAATCTCACCGATCTGCTCCCGGTGCAGGGCCACCACCTTGTTTCCCCGCGCCGCCAGCATCCGTTTTACCTGATGGTAACGCCCTTCCCGGATGGTCAGCAGCAACTGGTCCACACCTACCCGCTCCGCCTTGGCGGGCAAGGTGGGAGAGTCTTCGCCACGCAGCAGAATGCCATCACGCAGAGCCTGCAGATCTTCATCACTGACCGGTTCCGCGCAACTCACCCGGTAACGCTTGTCGCACTGGTGTCTCGGCGAGGTGAGCCGGTGGGACCACTGGCCGTCGCTGGTCAACAGCACCAGGCCGGTGGTATCCCGATCCAGACGGCCCGCCGGGTGCAGATCCTGGCGCAGCCCCGCAGGCAGCAGGTCCAGTACAGTGCGATGTTCCGGGTCATCCGTGGAACACACCACCCCCGCCGGCTTGTGCAGCATCAGGTAACGGTGGCCCGGCAATTGCACCGGCTGGTCATGTAACCAGACGCCCTGCCCATCCCGCAGTTGCAGGTTGGCTTTCGGACGCGCTTCGCCCTCCACGGTGACCGCACCACGGCTGATCAGTTGCTTGGCCTCCTTACGAGTCAGGCCGGCACTGTGGGCGAGAAAATAGTCCAGACGCATGGGCAAAACCGTTACTTGGCAAACCGCCATGATAACCGACATAAGGTGTCTGGAGTGCAGGGCCATCGCTGGTATCATAGCGGCCCAATTTCACCCCCCAGATTTTCCGGAGCCCTATGAGTCAGCTCAACCCCCGCCAGCAGGAAGCCGTGCACTATGCCGATGGCCCGTTGCTGGTACTGGCCGGGGCGGGTTCCGGGAAGACCAGCGTGATCACCCGCAAGATTGCCTGGCTGATCCAGGAACGGGGCATGTCGGCCCGGCATATTGCCGCGGTGACCTTTACCAACAAGGCTGCCCGGGAAATGAAGGAGCGGGTGCAATCCCTGGTGAGCCGGGACCTGACCCGGGGGCTGATTGTCTCCACCTTCCACAACCTGGGCCTGCGCATTCTCAAGTCAGAGCTGAAAGCCTGCGGCCTGCGCAACGGCTTCTCCATTCTCGACGGTGCCGACAGCAAGGAGATCCTCAAGGAAATCCTGCGCCAGGGAGAATCGGAACGGGATCTGGATGCGGTGGACGTGATCCACAAGCGCATTTCCGACTGGAAGAACGCCCTGGTGTTGCCGGAAGAAGCGGTAAGTACCGCTGAAACCGACGAGGACCTGCGCGCCGCCATGGCCTACGGCGGCTACGACCGCATGTTGCGAGTGTGCAACGCGGTGGATTTCGATGACCTGATCCTGATGCCGGCGCGCATGTTCCGCGAACAGCCGCGCATTCTGGAAAAGTGGCGCAACCGCATCCAGTACCTGCTGGTGGATGAATACCAGGACACCAACGGCGCTCAGTACGAAATGGTGAAAATGCTCACCCTGCCAGGAGGCAAGTTCACCGTGGTGGGCGATGATGATCAGTCCATCTACGCCTGGCGCGGCGCCCGCCCGGAAAACCTGGCGCAACTGCAGCAGGACTGGCCCACATTGAAAGTAGTCAAGCTGGAGCAGAATTACCGTTCCACCGGGCGCATTCTGAAAGCCGCCAATACGGTGATCGCCAACAACCCTCACGAGTTCGAAAAGAGCCTGTGGTCCGACTATGGCTACGGCGAGCCGATTCGTTTTTCCGCCCTGCGCGATGAAGAAGCAGAAACCGAATGGATCGCCAGCGACATCTTTCACCGTCGCCTGCAACAAGGCTTGAAGTGGAAAGACTTTGCGGTGTTATATCGCGGCAATTTCCAGTCGCGGATTCTGGAAATGAAACTGCAGAGCCTGTCGATTCCCTACAAGGTATCCGGCGGCAAAAGTTTCTTCTCGCGTAGCGAGATCAAGGACCTGATGTGCTACCTGCGCCTGCTGGTCAACCCGGATGACGACAACGCCTTCCTGCGCATCATCAACACCCCGCGCCGGGAGATCGGCCCTGCCACCCTGGAAAAACTCGCCACCTGGGCCCTGAAACGGGAACAGGGGCTCTATCATGTCTGTGACGATATTGCCCTCAGCGAAGTCATGAACCCCAAGGCCGCCGAGAAGCTGCAAAAGTTCAAGGCCTGGCTGGATGCCAAACGAAAATTCTGCTTCGGCCACAACAGCCTGCAGGCGGTCACCGAGCTGATCTCCGACATGGATTATGAGGGCTGGCTGATGCAGAACGCCTCCAGCCCACGCATCGGCGAAAAGAATATCGAAAATATCTGGCAGCTGGTGCGCAGTATTGAACGCATGCTGGAAAAACAGGAAGACGAAGAAGACGGCGCCAGCGACCTCGAAGCGGTGATCAAGAAACTGGTGTTGCTGGATATGCTCGAACAGCAACAGGAAGAGGACGATTCCGACCGGGTACAGCTGATGACCCTGCACGCCTCCAAAGGGCTGGAGTTTCCCCACGTCTACATGATGGGCGTGGAAGAAGAATTCCTCCCTCACCGCACCAGTATTGAAGAAGACAACATCGTCGAGGAACGCCGGCTGATGTACGTGGGCATCACCCGCGCCCGGGAAACCCTGGCCATGACCCAGGCGCTGACCCGCAAACAATACGGCGAGAAAATCGATACCACCGCCAGCCGCTTCGTGGACGAAATGCCCCAGGACGATATCGACTTTCTGGGCATCGGCATGATTAAAGACGAAGCGAAGGAAACGGCAGTGGCAGAGGCCAGCATTGCCAATCTTCGGGCGTTGCTGGATTGAACCTTGCCTCCCCTTTCCGTAGGAGCGTCGCTGGCGGCGCAATAGCTAAGGGCATTCTGCCCCAAGCTGTTTCGAAGCCGCTGTAGGAGCTCCTCTTGAGGGGCGAACCGAGCGTAGCGAGGCAGTATAGCTTGGCGGGATCGCAAGCTATGCTATTCCTGATCACCCTGCCGGCGATTTCCACGCTGATGCGTGGTTCGCCCCTCAAGAGGAGCTCCTACAGCGGCGGTGTAGAAAGCGTGGAGGTGTTTGCAAGATACGGGTATCGCGCCGCGAGCGACGCTCCTACGGCACGGGGAGAATGAGGATACTACTTCGCGCCGCTCAACTGCAGCATGTAGATCACGGTGTTGCGGATTTCATCGTCGCTGCAGTCGAAGCAGCCTCCACGAGGGGGCATGGAGTTGATGCCGGCGATGGCTTCCTGAACGATAGTGTCGAAACCTTCTTCTTCGATTTCGTGGGACCAGTAGAGGCGGTGCTCCTTGCCAACACGGGGAGCGCCCAGGGCGCCGGAACCATGGCAGGTAACACAGTATTGGCGATACAATTGCGCCCCGTCACGCGTCTGCGAAGCATCCGCAGTGGCCGGAGCGCTATCGTCGGAACAGGCTGCCAGCCACAGGGCCGACAGCAGAATTCCCAGAGGTCGCAGCAAGGTTACTGGCTCTGCTCAACCATATACCCGACGGCGGCCTTGATCTCGTCGTCAGAGCAATCCATGCACATACCCTTGGGCGGCATGGCGTTGAAGCCTTCAATCGCGTGCTTGACCAGGGTGGCATTACCCTTGGCAATACGCGAACCCCAGGCAGCGGAATCGCCGGTCTTCGGGGCACCCGCAGCACCAGTGGCATGACAGGCCGCACAGGCAGACTGGTGCACTTGCTCACCGCTGCGGGGACCACTGGCCACTTGCTCTTCGGCAGCAGCAGCGGTGCCACAATCTTCACCCTCGACACACACAGAACCCACCGGCTGAAGACGTTCAGCGATAGCCCGCTCACTGAATACAGAGCGCTCACCCAGCGGGTGCGGGGAAATTTCCTTGGTGCTCTTGGCAGCCACGCTACCGGCAGCAAACAGGGTAGCGACCAGTACCAGGCTGGCAGTCAGCATCTTTTTCACGATTCCACCTCTATTCTCTGTGATTCGCCCGAGGGCGCTGCGCCGGGATTATACCCGCTCAGGGCGTGGGGACAAAACGCTTGCTGTTACACGGCTTGATTTAGTCTATCTCCACCCGAGGTAATGACAGGGTGAAGCGGCTACCTTCGTTTGGCACACTATCCACCTGAATGTCACCGCCGTGGCGCTCCGTCACTACCTTGACGAAGCGCAGTCCCATGCCCGCGCCGCGGGTGCGGGCGCCACCACTGGTGCTGGCGCGACTGAAACGCTGGAACAGCCGCTCCAGGAATTCCGGCGGAATCCCCACACCCCGGTCGCGCACCTCACAGAGTACGGCCTCTTCCCGGGCATACAGTCGCACATCCACGGAACTGCCCGCATGGCTGTATTTGATGGCATTGGTGAGCAAATTCACCATTAACCGCTCAAGCAATTCGTTATTACCCAGCACCCAGACCTCCTGATGGGGGTCATAATCAAAGCGCAGGGTGATATCGGCCTGCTGGGCCTGGATCTGCACCATGTCAATGGCGCTCTCCACCACATCGAGCATGTCCTGCTCGTTCATTTCCACCGATTCCACCGCTTCCACCCGGGCCAGCTGCAGGAACTGCTCGGCGATACTCAGGTTGCGCTGGGCATAGTGCTGCACGTTATCAAGGAAACTATCGAGGGACTGCCCATCACCCTGCTGACGCATTTTCTCGGTGAGAGCCAGCACTGAGACCATGGGGGAGCGCAGGTCGTGGGAGAGGAAATCCAGCATCTCCGAGCGGGCCCGCAGGGCCTGCTTTACGTCGCTGATATCCTTGAAGGAGATGATCATCATCCGCCCCGGATTATCACCGGCATGCACCAGCAGGATATCCAGGTAGAGGTCTGCGCCCTGACGGTTGCGGCATTCCAACTGGGTACGCCCTTCGGCCAGGGACTGACGCAACAACTCGTCCCAACTGTGCTCGCGCAGGTCCAGCTCCCGCCCCAGATCCGTCACCATCGGCTGGCCTGCATCCAGAGCGCCCATTTCCAGGCCGAGCAGGAAGGAGGCCTGTGGATTGGCATAGACGATCACCCCACAGGCATCGGCGATGATCACCCCTTCGCGGATCTGCGCCAAAGTCACCTGGAAGAACCGGGTCAGGGCTTCCTGACGATCTTCTTCCCGACGTAGCCGGTCGATATGTTTTTCCAGCACTTCATAGCGGGGCCCCACGGTGGGAGCATGGGTGCGCACCCGTACCAGCATCGCCCTCACCCAGTAATCATAGGTATCCGCATGCAGCGCCTGATGCCACACCAGGTCCAGCTCGTAGCGGCGCCCCTCATGCTTGAAACGATACTGGCGCGCCAGCGATCCTTTCCAGGTGGCAGCGGGCAGGCTGTCGCCACCGCGCCAGGGCTTTTCCCCACCCAGTAATCGCCAGGCACGCACTGGCAGCACCTGATCGAACATTCGCCCCATTTGCTCCAGGGTGGACGGCCGGGTCAGGCGCTGATTCAAATCGCTGTATTCGGATAACCGCTCCAGGGCATGGCGCATATAGGAGAGGGAATATTCCAGGCGCCGCCAGGTCCACAACGGGTAGCCCATCAATGCCGCCGCCATGGCACCGGATGGCGGGAACCACAGCCGCAACACGATCAACACCACCATGCTTGTCAGCAGACAGAGCAGAATCACCCCGGCCACCAGCGGAATACTCCAGCGCGGCAGTACATAGGGCAGCAACAGCGGCGCCAACAGCGCCAGCATCGATCCCAGCACCAGCACACTGCTCATGGGCAACTCCCGGATCAGCCGGTCCGAGCGCAGTGCGTCCAGTAAATTGGCGTTGACCTCCACCCCGGCCATCAACTCGCCCTGGCTGGCCATGGGCGTGGGTAACATGTCACCCAGGCCGGCAGCGGTGGCGCCAATCAGCACGATCTTGTCGCGAACGAGCTGTTCCGGGATCAGGTTATTCAGCAACTCCACCGCTGACACCTGCGGGTAGCTGTTGGGGCCGCTGACAAAGGGCACATAACGGTGGTAGCGACGCACATTGGCCAGCCCGGAGAATTCCTCGCCCTTGTTGGCCGGGAAGGTATTCTCCGGGAGCATCCCTTCCTGAATAAGCAGGGTCTGGGTGATATGCGGCCACCAGGCCTGACCGATGCCGGAGCGCATGTACACGGAGCGGGCCACCCCGTCACTGTCCAGTTCCAGGTCCACGTGCCCCAGGCCGGCGGCGGCACGGGCGAACGGTGCATAGGGCAGGACTTCGATGAGCTGGCCACCGGCCCGCAGTTGCTCCACGTGCACCGGCAGGTAGACATGACCATTGGCCGCCATGGCCTGCACCAGGGCCAGATCGGAATCCGGGTTGTTGCGGTCCGGCTCGGACAGGATCAGATCCACCAGTATCGCTCTCGCCCCCATCTCGGTGAGACGGTTGATCAATTGGGCGTGGACCTTGCGATCCCAGGGCCAGCGACCGATTTCCCGCAGGCTGTATTCGTCAATACCGACGATGACCAGATCCGGGGACGGGTCGTCAGGGAGGGTTTTGAGGAGGTTGTCGTAGATGTAGCGGTCAATGAAGGACAAGGCCCCACTGATACTCAGCAGGGCGCAGAGGCCGACCACCAGAAACAGCACCGAAATGTGTTCAGCCAGATAGCGACGCTGATAGGCATTCAGGCGCGAGCGCATCCGTTACAGCGCCAGCAACAACGCGGCTCCGCCGAGGAAGACCCACAGGTCCCATTTGGAATCCTTTGCAGGCACGGGCTCTGGTGCGGGTTCAATGGAGAAATTGGTCCAGCTTTCGTGGCCCCGCAGGCCATTTTCGTCCACCGCACGGACCAGCAGACGGTAATCCCCTACCGGTAGATCCTGTTGCCAGTGGCCGGTCTGCAAGGATGCCTGGCCCAGCAACACCTCATCCCGCTGGCGATACCACTCCAGCCAGTAACTGGCTGCATCCGCCTGGGTGGGCCACGCCGCCGTCACATCCTCATGGGTCACTGTCAGCTCAACCGCCGGGGCCGGCAACAGAGGCACCGGCTCAATGGGCGGCTGGTCGAGCCGGGCCAGGGTCGCGAAACCGGCCTGCACATCGCGGCGAGTACCCCGGGCACTGACATCCACCCGGCCATCCACGACTTCGTTGCGGGTGGTTTCGCCGGCGTCCACGCTGACGTAATACTCGGTGCCACGCACCGCCGCCACCGCGCCGGGAGTGAAAACCCTGAAGGTACGATCATCGTTGCTGGCCGGGGTTACCGTGTTGCGAATATTACCGCGCTGCAGACGCAGTTCGGTCTGTTCGCCCTGTTGATCCAGAAAACGGCGATAGCGGTTGACCACCAGCAGGCTGCCAGGCTTGATCACCACTTCTGACTGGTCGGCAAACTGTAACCGGGCACTGGCGCCGGTAGCGGTTTCCAGCGCATCACCAAAGGCCACCGTCTCACCACTCTGCACCTGACGGGCCTCGCCACCAGCAGCGGGGTACAGCATCACCTCACCGGTCACGGCCAGTATTCGCGCCGGAATCGGCTTTTCCTTCAACCAGGAGATCGGCACCAGCAGGCTTTGCCCGGGGCTGATGCTGTGGGGATTCTCCAGGGAATTATGGCTGGCCAGATCGCGCCAGCAAGCTGCCGGTTCCTGGGCAAACTGCTGGCAGACCTTCCACAGGGTATCCCCCGGACGCAGGGTATAATGCCAGTCGTCGGATGCTGCTGCGGCAGTCGTCAGTCCCAGCAGCAGGGCTGCACACAACCAGACCCTCATAGTGATGTCCTTATTCTTCAATCGGCTCCAGACGGTAACCATGCTGGTAAACCGTCTTGATGCGGTAGCCCTGCTCCGGGCGTATCTGCAGGCTGCGCCTGATGCGGCTGATATGCACATCCACAGTACGAGATTCGATCGGGGTCATGATACCCCAGACCTTCTCCAGCAGGTGGGCGCGGCTCATCAGCTTGCCCACATTCTGGAACAGGTAACTGGCAAGCTCGTAATCCTTGTCGGTCAGCTTCACCGGCTCGTCCGCCAGCAGAATCTGCCGCCGCGACCGGTCCACCGTCCAGGGCCCCACAGTCAGGGCAGTGTCATCATCCATATCCGATACCCCCGCCCGGCGCCCTAACGCGGCTATCCGGGCCAGCAATTCCGCTTGCTTGGTAGGTTTGACCATATAGTCGTCCGCGCCCTGTGTGAGTGCTCCCACAATGGAGGACTCATCGTCTCGCTGAGTGGCAAACAGCACCGGGGTGCGGTTACCGCTGGCCCGAACTTCCTCCAGCACGGCGTAGCCATTCATATCCGGCACTTCCCAATCGAGCACCAGAATGTCGAAGGTGTCACGCCGCAACAGGGACATGAACTCGCGCCCGCTGGCCAGGTGAATACAGTTATGGCCCGCTTCCTTAAGCCAGTGAGTGACAAGCTCAGCCTGAGCCATGTCATCTTCCAGATAAGCAATGCGCACAGTTTTCTCCATCAGTTGGCGGCCAACATCTGCCCGCAGAGGGTACCGATTAATCGGGGGATTCATGGGAAAAGATTGTAAAATGGACGGCACACGCGTGCGAGCCCAAACTCGTCATCAGGCCGGTGAAGCGGTCAACTTGAGGCCGATAATGCCGACCACCACCAGCCCCATGAAGGCCAACCGTGGCAGGCTGGCGGGGTCCTTGAAGAACAGAATGCCCAACACGGTAATGCCCACAGCCCCGAGGCCGGTCCAGACCGCATAGGCGGTACCCACCGGAATCCCTTTCATGGCATAGGACAGCATCAGCATGTTCAGGGCGGTGAGCACCAGCGCCGTGCCGATGGACGCCACCCCGGGCTGCACCTGAATCCATTTGAGGCTCATGGCCCAGGCAATTTCCACGATCACTGCCAGTAATAGCACAATCCAGTACAGGTTCATCCTGTTTCCTCCGATACACTTGTCTGGTCACAGACACGGGCTCGTAAGGAAAACAGTACTGCCGGAAACCCGAAAGAGGCAGACTGCCGCGAAATGACTGCCGTGATCACACGGCGCGCGCAGATTATAAGCATCTGCGCCCACAATGCATCCCATCCATGGACGCCAACGCCACAACCGGCTATCATTCGCGCCCGTTGAACCCCCAAGTTCTTCATCTGCAGACCGCCGGAACTGACCAACCTCATCCGGCCGACTGCAACAGGTTTTGCGCCCGTAGCTCAGCTGGATAGAGCGTTGCCCTCCGGAGGCAAAGGTCAGAGGTTCGAATCCTCTCGGGCGTGCCATATAAAAGGAAGGGGCCTCCTTACTGGGAGGCCCCTTTTTTTGTGTCCCATGGTGAATATCACCCAGACAAATCCCCCCTGTACTCACTGGGCGAGCAACCCTGCCAGCGCCGAAAGGCGCGGACAAAGCCACCGGCATCGGTATAGGCCAGATGGGCGGCGACCTCTTCGATTTTCATGGCGGTATTGCTGAGCAGCTGCAAGGCCAGCTGGCGGCGCTCCTCTTCAACCAGGTCGCGGTAGCTGGTGCCTTCCTGTTCCAGTTTGCGACGCAGACTGCGGGAAGAGAGGGCCAGCTCGCTGGCCATGTCGTTAAGGGTAGCGCCCAAGCCCAGCTCTCCGAGCAGTTTCTGGCGAACCTTGCCGGCGACGCCACTGCTTTCCACGGTGTCCATACGCTGCCGACACTGCTGCTCGAGCATGCGGGTCAGTACCGGATCGTAGCCAGGGAACGGCTGGTTGGCCCCGGCACGGTTAACCAGGATACGGTTGGCGCGGGCATGAAAGGTGGGCATCACGCCGCACAGCTCCGCCACGGCGGACGCCGCCACATCCGGTTCGCCAGTGAACTCGATACCCGTAAACGCCACCCCCTGAAGCGTGATTTCTCTGACCAGATTGAGGGCGGTAGCCATGTCTCGCTCGAGCAAAAACTGGCGCAGGTGCGCCGGTATCGGGTCAGGATCGAATGTCACGCCGAACGTATCGCCCTGCTCACAGACCGTAATTCGGCAGTAGGCCGTGCTCAACGGCAGGTAACGTACGCCCAGGGCGGCGGCATCGCGCAGGGTCTTGCAGGTGCGCAGAGCGAACCCCCATACCCCGAAGGTGGCCAGGTTGTATTGTCGGCCCAGCTCAAAACCGCCCACTCCCGCTGCCGGCAGGGCCAGCATGAGATTTTCGATCAGGCGCATTTCCTGGGTGCGGGTAACCAGACCCTCGCCACTGGACAAGGCTTCGTCGGCAATACCGGTGCCGAGCAGGCAGGTTTGCCGGTCGATGCCATGTCGCTGGGCGAAGTTGAGCATGACCTGACTGATGGCCACTGGATGAAGCTTGTCGTCTGAATGCTGCATTGCCCGTCCCGCAGATACCGCCCCGTCACACTCTGGCCACTTATGCAGGGCGATTGGCCACGGCGGCTATTCTGGTTGTTGTGGGGGCACCGTAGTGTTGAGCCTGATGAGACCAACAAGAGGCGACACCATGGATTCGGCCACACTGAACAAGCAGGCCATTGCCTGCGCCAAGCACTATATGGGGAAAACCGCCTGGCCGACAATGTTACTGACCGTGGCCGTGGTGGCGGCCTTTGTTGCCACTCTCTCACTGTTTGCCAACGGCAACCTGCCGGCCTGGGGCGCTTACCTGCTGGTGGCGGCGCTGACCTATATGTCCTATACACCGCTGCATGAGGCAGCCCACGGCAACATCCACGGGCAGAATGACAGCCATAAATGGATCAACGATCTGTGCGGGTATCTGGTGGCTCCGATCATTGCGATTCCCTATGCCTCCCACCGCATCGAACACTTTACCCACCACCGCTACACCAACCAGCCGGACAAGGACCCGGACTTCATTATCAGCGGAATGCAGAAAGGACCGCTGGGTTTGCTGGCCGCCGGACTGCGTTTCCAGTGGGTGCAGAACACATTTTTTGTGCAGCACAGCTGGGGCAGCGCGTCGCTGAAGGAAAAACTGATTTATTGCGCCGAGCTGGTGGTCTCACTGGGCTGGCGGATTGCCTTCCTGGTCATGGTGGACCAGCCGGGCACGGTGGCGGTGATTCTGCTCGGCTACTACACCGGCGGACTCTTCACCGCCTACTGGTTTGCCTATCGTCCGCATCACCCCTACAAGGTCAGTGAGCGCTATCGCAATACCAACAGCCTGATCATGCCCCGCTGGATGAAACCGCTGGAGTGGTTCTGGCTGGGCCAGAACCTGCATTCCATCCATCACCTGTTCCCACGAGTGCCGTTTTACCGCTACCACGCCCTGCACCGGGACATCGAGCCGATTCTGCAGGACCAGGGCACGCCCATCATCGGGATATTCTCCCGCAAGGCCGTTAACCAGCCCGGCAGACGTCCCGGCCTGTAGGTCCCTGGCAAGGCGGACAGCCTGCCTCTGGCAACAGCAAATTCTCCATTGTCTCATTCCGGCGCGGCAGCCCCCCCATAGCCGCGCCCATTTCTTCTCACTGCCCCGACCAGTGCATCCGCAAACACCTGTCTGGCGCCGAAACGGGTTTCCTCCCGCCCACGCTGACTGTTCCTCATTCCACCATTCCGCAACACCAGCAAGCCCTCACACGCAGAGCCAAACAGCGGTAAACAGTCAATTTATTTCCGAACCACCTTCACAACAATAAACATCATGCTTCCATATTAATGACGCTTTTATCCTGTTTTTTCGGCGATATTGACGATAAACAACCTGTAATAATTTGTATCTGAATGTTAACTTGCGCGCGCAAAAAACAACTCGGGAAAGCTATCATGAAGTATTCGAACAACGTCCTGCTGGCAGCAGCCATTGCCGCGGCTTCCAGCCAGGCCCTGGCCAATGGCCTGGCCCTCAACGAACAAAGCGCCAGCAGCGCCGGCTCCGCCTACGCCGGTCGCGCTTCCAGCGCCGCCAACGCCAGCACCCTGTATGGCAACCCGGCCGGCATGAGCCGTCTGAAGCGCGCCGAGATCAGCGGCGGCCTGGCCTTTATTGACGCCAGCACCGACATCCGTAACCCCCAGGGAAAACTGGGCCAAGGCGGCAGCAACGACGGTGACATGGTGCCCTTCACCACCATTCCGTTTGGCTATTACGTCACCCCGCTCAACAACCAATGGCATGCCGGCATCGGCGTGTACGCCCCCTTTGGCGTCATCAGTGATTACGAGGATGGCTGGCAAGGCCGCTACAACGGCCTGAAAAGCGAAGTGCAGGTGGTCACCATCCAGCCCACCCTGAGCTACGCCTTCACCGACAAGGTATCCGTAGGCTTTGGCCCCACCTTCAACCGCATCGACGGCGCCCTGAGCAGCAATGTGCCGAACGCGGCCGTGCCCGGCCCAATCCCCGGCAGCGGCGATGCCGAGGTGGATATCGAAGGCGACGACCTGGCCGTGGGCTATACCCTGGGCCTGCTGGTAGCAGTGAACGAACGGCTGGACTGGGGCCTGACCTATCACTCCAAGACTGACTACTCACTGGAAGGTCGCACCAAGGTCAGCGGCGCCAACGGCATGCTGGGTCCGATTCCACCCAACCCGATGATTCCCACCGGTCTGCCCGGGCTCAATGGCAGCTACGATGCAGAACTGGACATCACCATGCCGGAATCCGTGGATACCTCTGTCAGCTTCCGGGCCACCGACAAACTGACTCTGAATCTGGGCACCACCTGGACCCGCTGGAGCCGCCTGAGAGGCATTGAAGTGAACAACAGCAGCGTACACCCGGCCTACGCGGGCAGCTTCGCCACCATTTCCGAAGAGCTGAAATGGGAAGACACCTGGGCCGTTGCCTTCGGTGGCGCCTACCAGCTGAACCCGCAATGGGTGGTGCGTGCCGGCTACGCCCGGGACAACTCGCCCACCAACGATGCCCACCGCACCGTGCGGATTCCGGTCAGCGACCGGGACATCTTCACCCTGGGCGCCGGCTGGAGCCCCACCGCTGATCTGACCCTGGATGCGGCCTACGCGTATCTGCAAGAGAAGAAGGGCAAAGTGGATCAGTCCAGCTACCGGGCGGAGTTTGAAAACAGCGCCCACGGCCTGAGCCTGCAGGCGACCTACCGCTTCTGAAGTGAGGGAGCCTCTCGCCAACAAAAAAGGGCCGGATATCCCGGCCCTTTTTTTGTGCAAGCGTCTTCGTTACCTGGCTGAATCCGAGGCCACAGCATCGGCTTCCCGCTCGGTGTCGGTCAGGTGCCTGGGATCACCCTCGGAGACCTTGCCCACCCACAGCGGATGGGGTTCGGCCTGACGTATCCGCTTGCGGAACTGGCGGCGCACCACCCACAGGCAGGCCGCCACGGCCAGCAACACCATATTCACCAGCCGGTTATCCGCTTCCAGCCAGGCATGGCTACCTTCCAGTACCGTCTGCAACAAGGGAATGGCGAGATAGCAAAACGGCGCGACACGAAGCATCTGGCTGCTGAATCGCAGCGGCGACGCACGCAGGCTCCAAGCCACCAGCAACACCAGGATGACGGCAAACACGCCCCGTTCCGCCAGGGCCACCAGCCCGTTCAAAGGGGTATGCGGCAACAGCTTGCTGACCAGGAAGCTGAAGGCAATGCCGATCACCACACCCGCGCAGACCCCCAGAGTCAGGCGCAACAGAAAGGCCGAGGAGCGCCCCGGGCCGGTGCGATCCGAACGGCGCTCGCACCAGAGAATATTGCCGGAGACAAACAGTAGCGAGCCCAGCAGCCCCAGGACGAAATACAACAGTTTTACCAGCAGGCCGCCGTAATCACCAAAGTGCAGGGAGTAAACCGGTGACAGGCTGGCAAAGTTGAGGCTGCGCTGCCCCGGCGCAATCACGCTCAACGGCCCCAGAGTCGGGTCCAGCACCACATGGGCATGATGCCCCACATACCCTGGCACGGAGCCCGCCACATCAATCCAGCCGGCGGCATCGCCATAGCCGCGGATTTCCAGCCAGTCCACGGTCAGTTCCGGCAGCTCATTACGGGCGGCAGACAGCACATCGTCCATGCGCGGCATGGTCACGGTGTTGCCCTGGCTCTCCACCGCCGACCACACTTCGGTTTGCTCGGTGATCACCCCGCGCAACTGGGGCCCGAAGACCAGCACCCCCAGCAACACCGCCACCACGGTAAACATGCCCATGGCAGCGCCGGTCACCGACATGATCAGATGGAACGGGAAGCTGATAATGCCGATCACGTTGTGCAGGTTTTTCCAGTAACGGCGCATGTTGCCCTCGTGCTTGAGAGCAAAGAACTCCTTGCGGATTTTCGGCCAGTGGATCAGCAGCCCGCTGAAAAGCGCGACCCCGTACATCACCGAAATCAGCCCCATGAACGTCATGCCGATATTGATCGGCCAACCCGGATTGGGAATACCCAGGGCAAAATGCAGTTCATTGATAAAATCCGCCAGCGCCGAGCGAGGGGTCACTTCGTGCACCCCTTCGGCATTGAAATCCGTGGCGTGGGCGGTGACCCAATCACTGTCGGCGGACTCAAACCACATCACACCGGGATCGTCATCGTCAGGAAGCAGGTACAGACGCTTGCGGGCATCCGGGTACTGTTCGGTGACCCGCTCCAGCAGCCGGTCCATGCCCATGGGCGTGGCGGCCTGCTCCGCGAAATGCGGCTCCTGCCAGTGATGCAGCTCGTGGTGAAACACATTGATGGCGCCGGCGAAAAAGGCCACAAACAGCGCCAGACCGCTGGCCATGCCCAGCCAGGCATGCAGATCTATCATCCGGCGCAAACGCTCTCCTTTCATGCGCCCACCCCGTATAGCGGTGTAGCCTGCAGGACCAGCCAGGCAGCCAGGTTACCCAGCAACAGGGCGATCAGCGGCGGCCAGGTCTTTGCCGGCAGAGCCACCAGCAATACCAACAGCATCCACAGCACGATGGCCGCAATCAGCTGCAGCACCAACCAGCCCTGCCAGGGCATCGGCAATGCCGCCGCCGCGAGCCCGATCAGCATCAACGACAAGGGAAGGCTGAGCAGAACGCCCAGAAAATATCTCATCCGCGCTGCCCCCGCTGGAAGCTGTCGCGGTAATGCCCGGCGATCAACGGCAACAGAATCGCCGGCAGGGCAAACACCCAGAGCCCCACAAAGAGCCCGACACCCACCCCCAGAATGACCATCCAGAGGGCAGCGGCGGCAGCCAGCAACAACAAGGCCAGTAGCCGCGACAGCCCCGGTAGCGGCTGATCCAGCCAGCGCTGTTGGCGATCACTGAGATAAAAAAGGACAACACTGGCCAGGGTGGCCAGAATGGCAAACCACATGGGACAAGAACCCTGAAGACCTGATAATGGTTCTCATTTAATAACAGTCCGGCAGGCCCCGTCAATCCGTGCGGACACCGCTCTCCTCACGCAGCGGCAACAAGTGCTGGGTGGCTTCACTCAGTTTGGCGGTGGACAGCTGGTTCCAGTCCACCGCACCCCGATCCGGCATCCACACATCCCGGAACGCCGCCGCATCGGCCAACGCCATTTCCGGGGTCAGCATCGCCACACCGTGGTGATCACCGGCAATCCCCCCGGCCTGCCGCACCGCCGCCCACCAGGCCGGTGGCCGCCAGCGCAGGGCCACGCCCGGCAGGTTGCAGTTCAATTCACTCTCCGACACACAGCATTCCAGCAGTGTGTCGCGCTGGGCACTGAGACCCTGCCGCCACAGGACTGAACCTGCCACCATCACCAGTGAGGGAAAAGCCCGCAACAAGCCACGGCAGCGATCCACCTCATCCAGTTCCTCGCCCAGTATTACCTTGAAGAAAACCGGCCGCGGCGGCGCCACCTGCTTGATGACGCCAGCTTCCAGCCAACGCAATGCCACATCCAGCGCCTGGTCTTCCTCTCCGGGCAGCAACTGCTTCAGGTCTGACAGGGCGAACACCCGCGGCAGACTTTCCAGAGCCGGGGCCAGTCGATTCGCTGCCAACATTAACGGTCCACCAGGTTAGCCAAGGGTAACTGCAGACCCAACCACTGGCGCACCGTCATTATCCGATGCAGAAGATGGCAAATGGCGGTCAACCGGCGCGGCTCGGGCAACCCGCTGCTGCGCAGGCCAGCCACTTCTTCCAGTTGTCGTTGCAATCTGTTGATCTCTCGACTGCGGCTGTCCGTAGGACGCTGGTACTGGGCGAGCCGCAGGGTCAGCAGCTGCCCCTGGAGATCGTCCTCAAGGGCCGCATAAGCCCGTTCGATCAGGCTGTGGCTGGTCAGGTGGCGCAGCATCCCGGAAGAATGGCGACGACGTCCACCACGACGGACCGGACTGACAAACACCGCCAGCAAGCCCACCACACGATGCAACAGCGGCAACCAGGAAGCCCCTCTACGAGTCGCCTGCAGATACCACCACCAGGCCCGCAAACGGCCAATGTCCTTGCGCAGCATTCGCACCCTGGCGTAGTGGCGCCCTTCACCGCTGGAGGCATAACTGGCGCGATATACCGCCAGATACTCACCCAGCGCCTGAAGGCGATGTTCTACGGCGGTAAGCGCCAACTCCTGCTGACGCCACCGATCCGTTTCCGTTTGGCTTCCCATAGCCGAGACTCCTGCAACTGCTACTACTCAAAATGCACTGCAAACAACGCCCTGGACAAGCCGCACGCATGAAGCGGCCACAGCCCGGCAGCTTCACTCTAGCGACGAGCCGGAGCTATCCACAGTGGAATTTCGTTTTGCCTCGTTGCCGTTTGTATCTTGTTGCTACCGGATCATTGCCTGAATTTGCACTGTAAGATATCGCCTACATATTGACGTGGTGATATCCTGACCACATTGCTTCCCCCTGGACCTCCCTTTTGCCCAATAAACTTCTTGCTGGTTTCCTGATCGTTATCGCCAACCTCGCCCACAGCCACCCCGGGGGCCTGGACAAGCAGGGCGGCCACACCGACCGGACCACCGACCAGTATCATTGCCACCGCGAACCCTGCCTGACCCTGCATCGCCAGCAACAGCAGGCGGAGCAGGAGGCCCGCCAGCAGCAACGGGCCTTTTCAAGCCTTTATGAGCGTAGTGACTGGCCTCACTGGCTGGATGAGGACGGCGACTGCCAAGACACCCGCGCGGAGATCCTGATTGCCACCAGCCAGGCGCCCGTGACCTTTACCCGGGATGACCGCTGCACCGTGGCCCGCGGACGCTGGCACGACCCCTACAGCGGAGAGACCTTTACCGCCGCCGGCGACCTGGATATCGACCACCTGGTGCCACTGCGCCATGCCCACGGCCATGGTGGCGATGGTTGGGATGAACGCCATCGGCGCCAGTTTGCCAATGATCCTGGCAATCTGCTGCCTGTCTCTGCCAGCGCCAATCGCAGCAAGGGCGCGGGCAGCCCGGACCAGTGGCTACCGGAAAACCGGGATTACTGGTGTCAGTACGGGCAACAATGGCAACAGATCAAGCAACGCTACCGGCTACTGATCACGCCACCGGAACAGCAAGCTATCGATAGATTGCTGTCAACCTGCCAGGCGGCAGAAAGACTCCCATAAAAAAAGCCGCCCGAAGGCGGCTTTTTCAGCATGTATCCGCTGCCATTACTGTTCGGCGGCGTCCTTCATGCTCTCGGCTGATTCTTCAGCGCTGTCATAGGCATTGTCGAGATCTTCGCCCATTTCTTCCATGGGACCTTGCGGGTTCATGGAGTCTACCGCTTCGTCCACTTTTTCACCGGCCTTTTCCACCGGCCCGTCGCTGCTGTCGCAACCCGCCAGCAGGGCGGAAGAGGCAAACAATGCTGCTAAAGCTGCTTTACCGAAAGTATGCATAGACTCACTCCTTGAAATATTCAGCCATTAAGACAATCCAGACTGTATCGCCATCACGGGCCGCACACCAAGAAGAAACACCCAAAGCGCGGGCATTTTACGAATCATTACGTTGCCAACCCAATACGTTGAAGGATTTTTACGCAGCCACGCCCTGCCGTTTCCGACAGACTGGCAGCGCCCTGCTATGATGCAGGCAAGATAAGGAGAACCCATGAAGCAATTAGGCCGAAATGTGGGCGGGCTGGCGCAACTGGTTACCCGTGTGGGCAACGAAATCACCCAGGTGGTGCAGGATATTCATGGCACCGTGGCCAATCCGTTCGGCCTGCGCGGCAACGACTACACTCCCGCGCCGATGGTCTACAACCTGATCCGTTACGGCTTTCGCCAGGCGGGCAATGTGGCAGGCATGGCGGACCTGCTGGCGGACCCCAACCGGGAACTGCGTGACAGCCTGGACCTGCAAAGTATCGTCAACGGCATTTTCGGTCAGCTGCTTGCCGAACAGAATAGTCCCTACTCCCTGCCGATGGCTCTGCTACCCACCGGTCCGGTGCAGGGCGACACCCTGGTGGTGTTTATCCATGGCCTGTGTATGAACGATGCCTGCTGGAACAACCCGGCGGCTGATGCCTTCAGCCACTGGGCCCGCGGTGAAATGAAAGCCGATGTTCGCTATCTGCGCTATAACACCGGCCTGCACATCTCTGACAATGGCCGCAAACTGGCCGGGCTGCTGGCCCATACCGCCCTGCCCCGGCGGGTCATCCTGATTGGCCATTCCATGGGTGGACTGGTGGCCCGCAGCGCCCTGCATCAGGGCCGCCAGCGCGGCGACGCCTGGACCGATAAGGTCTCTCACCTGGCCTGCCTGGGCTCCCCTCATCAAGGCGCCATGCTGGAACGCGCCGGCAATCAGGCCAACCGCCTGCTCGGCGCGACTCCCTACTCCCGCCCTCTGATGCGGCTGGCCAATCTGCGCTCCGACGGCATCCGCGACCTGCGCTTTGGCTATGTGCTGGAAGACCAGTGGCGGGACCGGCCTCTTGACGAGCCGCGCCCCAGCAGCAAGGTGCCGCTGGATACCCGGGTGGAGCAACTGTTCATTGCCGGCAGTGTCAGCGAACCCGACCACCCACAACCCCGCGGTGACTGGCTGGTAACCGTGGACAGCGGGCTCGCCACGCGTCTCTATCCCCAGGCCGAGGGGCTCACCCGGGAGCTGTTCTACCAGATGGGCCATATGACCATGATTGAGGAAAGCCGCACTTATGCGCGCATCCAGCGGTGGCTGGAATCAAGCTGACATGCTGCATTGCACGCTCTGCGGCAACCTCGCACAACCGTTTGCCCAGCTGGATGCCCGTGACTTTTTTCGTTGCGGCACCTGCCAGCTGACCTTTGCAGACCCGGCCACACTGCCAGACCCGGAAACGGAAAAGGCCCACTACGACCATCACAATAATGCCCCGGGGGACGCCGGCTATCGGCGATTCCTGTCACAGCTGGCCGACCCGCTATGTGAGCGCCTCAAACCCGGCGACTGCGGCCTGGACTTCGGCTGCGGACCAGGCCCGGCGCTGGCACAGATGCTGACCGAGCGCGGGTTTGCCTGTCGCACCTATGATCCGATCTACGACCCGGACCCGGCACCGCTGGATCAGCAATACGACTTTGTCACCTGCACGGAAGTGGTGGAGCACTTGCATCGCCCTGAACGGGAATGGCAGCAATTCGGCCGGCTGGTGAAACCCGGCGGCTGGCTGGGCATCATGACCCACTGGCTGGTCGACGATAACGCCTTTGCCCACTGGTATTACCACCGCGACCCGACCCATGTGTGTTTCTGGCAGCCGGACACCTTCGCCTGGCTGGCCCGGAAGCAGGGCTGGCACGTCACGCTGGTGGACAATCCGGTGGTGTTGATGCAGAAGGCGGCGGAGGTCGATCAGTAAATAAATGCCCCTGACAGATCACGCGTTTCAGATTTTTATCCGGCGCCCTGCATCGAACCTGTCGTTACCCTGCCACCATCACCGCGACACCCACCGCCAGCAATGCCAGCGGCACGATAATCATGGCCTGTCGGGCAAGGCGAGTCGCCCAGTGTTGATGAGTGCGGTAATCACGCTCCATGAAGCCCCCCCTCACAACAAATTCACACTCGAGGCACCGAGTATAGGAGGCACAAGTTGACGGTTAATCGCCCATATAGATGAAAAATTGATGGCAGCGCCACACAAACGAAATGAGCAATTATTATAATAATAAAAGTGCGCAAAGCTGCATATCTGGCAGCAGAAAAGAAAACTCGGAAAAAACAGTCATCTACAAACAGACACCCGCCGGCGGATTGCCGCTGAGCCACCCTTTTTCTTAGGCCCGATTAAAGACTGTGTAGCCAGAACTGCATGGCCTTGCGGGTAGGTGTCACCTCGCCCGCGTCGGTCCAGTCGAAATGGGCCACCAGCTGCTTCTGGGGAAAATAGCCCCGGCCGCGCCAGAAATCATCCAGCGGGCGATAACTGTCAGGGCGAAGAGGGTGGTCATCCGGGCGCTCCACGGCACAGAACGCCGTGTGCAGAAATCCAAAATCCGCCGCGTACTGCTCGCGTAGATCAAAGAAGCGGTGGCCAACCCCCTCACCCCGATAAGGTTGTAGCAATACCGACTCGCCAAAATAGAATACCGAACCCAGCTCCGCGCCCAGTTGCCGGAACGGTGCCTGAAATTCCTCGTCCGCATCCATTAGCGGCAATGCCGTGGCCGCCCCCACCAGCCGGTTGAACTCCAGCGCCAACACAAAGACGCTGCGATCAGACTGGGCATAGCGATCCAGATAACGACGCTCGTAGTCTCGATTCCCCTCGTACAAATAGGGAAAATCCCGAAATACCTGAATGCGCAGTTCAGCCAGCTCATCCAGCCAGGGCTCTACGGCAAAACCGGTAACCGGACGAATCTCCACATGGGACATGGCAACTCCTGAACATAAACCGGACGACAGGAAACCAATAGCATGATGACAGAGGAAAGGAAAATTGCCTTTTGGGTAAGAGTGGAGCCACGAAGTACCTGGTCGCCGCCGGGCAATCCGATCCACATTGGGCTGAGGGCGTGCTGGTTGAGTTTGGATAGACCTGTCGAGTGCTGAATGCCCTGATCGCCCTACGGTCGATTTCCGCGCAAGCGCGGTTCGCGGCTCAAGCGCCGCTCCTACAGCGGCTTCGTCGAAATGACGAAGCACGAAGAACTTTCCAGACCTTCCCTATCCAACCAGCGTAGCTCGTAGCTCAACTCACCCCGGCCAGGCAAGAATCCCCCCGGTCACGGCCAGCACCACAAACACCGCCTGCCGGAATCGCTGCTCGTTGACCCGGTGATGCAACACTTCCCCCACCACCATGGCAACGATGACCACCGGTACCAGCATGGCAATGCGGGGCGCTGATGGCAGCAGGCTGCCATCCAGCAGGAACACCAGGGTGAGCAGGCTGTTGAGAGCCAGCCACACCAGAATCAGGGTGGCGCGGAAGCGTTGCTTGTCCAGAGACAGGCCGCTGAGGGCATAGACCAGCAGCGGGCCACCGGAGGCAAACAGACCATGGGTGATACCCGCCAGAAACATCCACACGCGGGCCCACAGGCCGCCATGGGCTGAGGCAATCGCACCACGCCACATTCGCCACAGCTCCCGGCCGCTGAACCACAGCACCAGCACACCGAAGGCACTCTTGAGCAACTGGTCTCCCAGCCAGGGACGCAGCCCGTAACCGGCCAGGGTCCCCACCACCATCAAGGGCAGGATCAGTTTCCACAGGGTGGGCCAGTGAATGGCGTGGCGGTGACGCCAACTCAGGGTGCTGCTCATGACAATATTGAGCGGCACCAGCACCGGCAGAATCTCCGTAATCGGCAACACCAGCGCCCCCAGCGACAGGGCAATGACGATGCTGCCAAACCCGGTAGCGGCTTCGGTGGTGAAGGCCAGAAAGATAAACAGCCCCAGCAGCAGCCAGGGCAGCGTGATCATCTCTGCCATTAATGCGGTTCCAGCTCGGAAGCGAACTTGCGCACCATCATGCGCTGGTAGAAGTCCGGCGCCAGTCGCCACAGCAGGCTGGCGAACCAGGTAAAGCGATCCGGGAACAGGCGCTTTTTCTTGCGGTAGTAGGCCTCGAACACCCTCTCTGCCATCCACTCCGGCGTCTGCATGGCACCCACCATGGAACGGGGATGTGCGGCAGGCTGACCATCATGGCCCAAAGCATTGGTTTCAATGGGCGTGTCGAGGAAGCTGGGATACACCATCAGGATATGCACCCCATACTGCGCCACCTCGCCGCGCAGCACCTCGAAAAACTGGCTCAGGGCACTTTTCGCACTGCAGTACCCGGCTCGCCCCAGCACCGGCATCCAGCCGGCCATGGAACCGATATTGATGATGCCTCCACCGCTACGCTTGAGCAGCGGCAAACAGGCCACGGCCATTTCTACCGGCGCCTGCCAGTCCACCGCCATGACCTTGCGGAATACGGCAATGTCAGTCTTGTCCGCCAGGGAACGGTGGGTAATACCAGCGTTGTTGATCAGCACATCCAGGCCGCCTTCCTTTTCCTTGAGCAAGGCCACCAGTGCGGTGATGGCCTCACTGTCGGTCACATCCAGCCGGTGAAAAGAAACCCGGGATGGATCCTGACTGGCCAGGGCATCGGCCCGTGCTGCCAGCAGCAGGGCGTTCATATCGGTCATGATGACCCGATGGCCCAGCGAGAAGGCCTGCTGGGACAAGGCCCAACCGAGGCCGGACGCGGCCCCGGTAATCAGTACGGTTTTCATTCATCCTTCCTCTGTTGTTGCCCGGCAATATAGAAGCGAAACACCTGTTCCGAGGTCTTGCGCGGAATGTAGCCGAAGTCTTCCTTGAGTCGTCGATTGGCCAGCACCGGCCGGTAGCGCAGGAAATTCACCTGCGCGGGTGTGTAACGGGTAAGGCCCAGGCGGTTGCCGATCCACAGGGCCGCGCGAATCAGGCCGGCAGGCACGGAGACCACCGGTTTATCCAGCAAGCGGCCCAACTCATGAATGCTGAGGGCGCCGTCACCGGCCAGGTTGTAGCGACCGGCTTTGCCTTCCAGAACGCCCTTCTGAATGATCGCCACCACATCCTGATCCCAGATAAAGACAAAGGGCGATGGCGAACCGGCCACCGCCACCAGGCGGGGTTTCTCGAACAGACGGGTAATCAGGTTACGGGTATTGGCGCCCAGCACGGTGCCCGGGCGCAGCACCAGTTGCTTCAGTGCCGGGTGTGTCTGGCGATACTCCGCCAGCAGGGTTTCCACCTGGCGCTTGTGATCCGAGTAGGGAAATTCCGGGTTTCCGCGCAGGGCATCATCTTCATCCAGCCAGGCGGGATTATCCGGGTGATAGCCGTAGGCGGCGCCGGAGCTGGCCACCACCAGTTGTTCCACGCCGGCCGCCACACAGGCATCCAGCACATTGCGGGTACCGTTCACATCGATATCGAAATCCCGGGCCCGGTCGCCGGAATCCTCCAGCACGGCGGCCAGGTGGACCACCTGCTGAATCTGGTGCTCACCCAGCAGGCGCCCCAGATCCGGGTCACGAATATCCATCTCGTAAAACGGAAAATCGGCACTGTCATCCGCGCGAATATCCACCCCTACCACATGGTGGTCCTGGCTGAGTCGGCGAGCCACCTGGCTACCGATATAACCAGCAGCGCCGGTAATCAGGATGCGTCGTCGCATGCGCCCTCCTCACGGCCATGGCCCCGTGACCACCACCAAGCCAGCAACAATCCGGAAATCAGATGCCAGACGCCCCAGAACGCGGCGATCAGGATCATGCCGCTGGCTTGCGGGAAAAACGTAAACAGAATGGCCAGGCCCAGGCCGGAATTCTGAATCCCCACCTCCATGGTGATGGCACGTCGATCCTGCCGGGGCAGACCCGTGAGCATGCCAGCAAAGGCGCCCATGCCCAGCGCCAGCATATTCTGCAGCACCACCAGAATGACGATGCGATCCGCCGTGGCCAGGAACACATCCATGTTGTTGCTGAACGCCACCCCAACAAACAACAGCAATACCAGCAGCGTGATCACCCGCATGGGCTTCTCGGCTTTGGCAGCAAAATGAGGAAACAGCTTGCCGGTCATCATTCCCACCAGCAGTGGCAGCCCCAACACCAGCACCACCAGGATCAGGATGTTCATGCTGTCCAGCTGGATTTCGGTGAGCATGGAACGGGTATTGGGGTTGAGCCAGCCATAGAGGGCAAAGTTGAACGGTGTCATCACCATGGCCACCAGGCTGGAGATGGCAGTCATGCTTACCGATACGGCCACATTGGCCCGCGCCAGCCAGGTCATGATGTTGGAAAACGAACCGCCTGGGCAAGACGCCACCAGAATCATGCCCAACGCCATTTCCGGCTCCACCTCGAAGTACCAGGTGGTCAGGCAGGTGGCAGCGGGCAGCAGTACGAACTGGGCAAGCAGACCGACAATGGGGGCATCCGGGCGCTTGAGCACGCGCCGGAAATCCTCACCGGTGAGCGACAGGGACACCCCGAACATCATGAACGCCAGGATGACGTTGAGAATCAGCAGATTCTCGCTACTGAACTGAACCTCCACCTCACACCCCCTGTTTCAGGTCGGCGATGTGGGCGTTGACCGCCTTGCGATAGCTGTCCTTGTGCACGTAGTAGGCCATACGTTCCAGCTTCAGGTAGTCGAAGCCGCCATCCAGGGTCTGCCCGGCTTCCACGCTGGCTTTCTTCTCCAGCTTGTCTGCCTCCGGGTGCTTGTTCTGCCGGGCCTTGATGTAGAGCGCCACCATCTCCGCCTGCTCATTGCGCCCCTCCCAGCCCAGTCCGGCGGCTTCCACCATGCCCATCATGAACAGGTTACGGTACTGCGGGTGGAACACATTCAGGTATAACTGCGGCGCATCGGCGTTGTGCCAGTTCAGCTCCGAGGCATCGATAAAGGGGTAATCCAGTTTGTAGCCAGTGGCCATCAGGACCAGGTCATATACCCGGGATTGACCGTCGGCAAAGGTCACCGTGTTACCCACCACCCCGACAATGTCGCCGCGGGGTGTGATGTCACCATGACCGAGATGGTGCAGTACCAGGGAATTGATCACCGGGTGAGATTCATACATCCGGTATGACGGCTCCGGCAGGCCATAGTCACTGGGCTTGCCGACGATAAGACGAATCAGCCGGGCATCCAGTCGCTGCTTGAGTCCGCGGGGCAGCTTGAGCTTGCCACCGATGCTGTCGGTGGGTTTGCCGCCGATAAACTTGGGCAGGAAGTAATACCCGCGACGTACGGACAGATCCACACTGGCCGCCCGGTGCACCGCGTCCACCGCGATATCGCAGGCAGAGTTGCCACAGCCCACGATCAGCACCCGCTTGCCATCAAACACCGCCGCATCGCGATAATCGCAGGAATGCATCAGCTCACCCTCGAACTTGCCCGGCAGGCTGGGCTGGTTGGGTGTGTGCAGGGTGCCATTGGCAATCAGGACACCGTCGAAATAACGACTTTGCGTTTCCCGGTCCCGTTCAGTAGTAATCTGCCAGCCGTCACCGTTGCGCTCCACACGCACCACCCGGGTGGAAAATTCGTAGTGCCGATAGAGATCGAAATGGCGCGCATAACTCTGGAAATAGCGTTTCATTTCACTGTGATGGGGATAGGTGGCCACCTCATCCGGCATGGGGAATTCACTGAATTCGGTCATTCCCTTGGAGGAAATCAGATGCGCGGACTGATACATGGTGCTGTGGGGATTATCGATATCCCACAGGCCACCCACATCGCTGTTCAGATCGAACCCGATGAAAGGAATATCGTACTTGTTAAGATTTCTGGCGGTGGCCAGGCCCATGGGGCCGGCGCCTATCACTGCGTACATGGCTGTCCCGATAACTATTATTATGAACCCGGATCCGGGTTTGCCGAGTTGGACTCAGCATTTGGTATGATGTCTACTCTACGGTCCACCGGGTGCAGGCTCACGGCCAATTCGGGACCTTGCCACGGTTAATTCGGGACCTCTTACCTTTGTTCACCACTATGGCGCACACCCCATGACGCACACCCCCACCGTGACAGTGCGCTTTACCCAGGCCATCAGCCAGGCGGCAGAACAGCTGGGCTTTGCCCTGCCCGCCAGGCTGCAACAGGCCATCGGCGAACAGGACCGTGTCAGCCTGGCGCTACAGGGGGAAATCTGGGAAAGCTTCTGCGAACAGGCCCGCGACCCGCTGGTGGGCATCCAGTTCGGGCTGGCCCTGCAGGTCGGGCATCTGGACACCGTGGGCATGGTGCTGATGAGCTGCGATACGGTGGAAGATGCCCTCGATTCGCTGATGGATTACTACCCCATCGTCGGCGAAGGAGGTGCCTTTTCTTACCAGGTACACAACGACGAATGCGAGATTCGCTACCAGCCCCAGTACACCGTGCGCCAGCGGGAGCGGGTGGAAGCCGCGATGACAGCCCTGCTGCAGCTGTCACGCTGGACCACCGGCGATCATCTACAGGCAATCCGCATGACCTTTTCCCATCCGGCGCTGGACGATAATCGGCGCTACGAATCCCTGCTCGGATTACCGGTACGTTTTGCCGCCGACCATAACACCCTGGTACTGCCCGCCAGCGATCTGAGCCTGCCACTGATTCATGCCAACCCGTCTCTGTGCCATCACCTGCGCACTCTCGCCGACCAATTGCTGGATAACCTGGGCAGCCAGTCTCTCAGCGCCACCGTGCGCGACCTGCTCCGCCAGCACCCGCACTGGGGCAAGGAAAAAGTGGCCGACCAGCTGGCCATGAGCGGGCGCCATCTGGTGCGCAAACTGGGCGAGGAAGGCAGCAGCTTCAAGTTGCTGCGCGATGCGCTGCTGCAAGGCATGGCAGAAACGGAATTACAGGCGGGTACCCGCCTGGCCGACATTGCCGACAAGCAGGGCTTTTCCGATGAAAGTGCTTTTTCCAAGGCCTTCAAACGCTGGACCGGCATGACGCCGGCAAACTACCGCGAAGAAAAACGATAACGCCAATTTCGCCCCGTCTTTTGTAGGAGCGCAGCTTGAGGCGCGAAACGAGCGAAGCGAGTAACGAGGTTCGAGTTGCGAAAAGCAAAACCGGTGGTGCTTTTCGCAACTCGTTACTCGCTCCTCGAAACTGCTTTCCCTCCTCAAGCGGCGCCCCTACAAAACACGGGCTTCGCAGAAAATATTCCGGGCGTCCTGTTAACCAAGCTCTGGCTCATGCCAGAAATCGAACTGTGTCGGAATATCCGCCAGTGGCGTTTCGAAGCGCGGTTCGCGTTTTTCCAGGAAGGAGGTGAAGCCGTCGCGGCCGTCCCAGAATTCGTTGGACCAGTAGATCATTTTTGATTCCACCGCATGGGCCTGCATGGGGTGGGCAAAGTTGGGGTTACGCCACAACATCTGCTTGGCTAGCGCCGCCGCTACCGGGGAACTCTTGGCGATCATCTTGCGGGCAATGCAGCGAGCCACATCCACCACTTCACCCTTGTCATGGGCACTGTGGAACAGCCCCGCCTCCACGCCTTCTTCGGCCATGAAGATATCACCGCTGATCACCCATTCCATGGCTTTCTGAATACCCACCACCCGCGGCAAGAACCAGGAGGAACAGGCTTCCGGGGTCAGCCCCCGCTGGGTGAAGACAAAGCCGATCTTGCTGTTGGCGGCGACCAGGCGAATATCCATGGGCAGGGTCATGGTGATACCCACACCCACGGCAGCGCCATTAATGGCACCGATGACCGGTTTGCGGCAGTTGTAGATGGCCAGAGACACCTCGCCACCGGAGTCACGAATCTGCTCCAGGGGCGGATCCATACCCTCGGCCTCGTCGTAGCCGAACACATTGCCGCCCTCTTCCGGCTGCATTTCCATACCGGCACAGAACACCTTGCCGGCACCGGTAACGATCACCGCCCGCACCGCGTCATTCTGATCCGCTTCGCCAAAGGCATGCACCAGCTCATCCTTCATACGCAGGGTAAAGGCGTTGAGCCGGTCCGGGCGATTCAGGGTAATGGTAAGAATTTTTTCATCCAGATCAGTGCGAATATGCTGGTAATCCATGGGGCCTCCATAATTATTCTTTCAGGTGCACGACCTGCACCGGCAGACCCCGAGCATACCGCGATGGCAGGGCGTCGAACATGGCGCGCAGGGTGCGATTGAGATGGGGTTGGTCGTAAAAGCCAGCAGCCACCGCCAGGTCGGTGAAATTCATGCCGCTACGCCATAATGCCAGCGCTCGCTGACACTTGAGATGCAGCTGATAACGCTTGAGGGATACGCCGAGCTGTTCGCGGAACAGATGCCGGAATCGGGAGGCAGACAGGTTGGCGTGCGCCGCCAGGGTATCCATGGAAGGCACCGCCTCCCCGGCACGCATCAGGCTGCAGGCATCGGCGATACGCGGGTCCAGCGGCAAGGGGTCAGCCACGCCGCGCAGGCAGTGCAGAAATTGCCGTGCCTGGCTCTCGCTGCCAGTCTGCACCAGGGCCATAATCTGTTCACCGCACCAGCGCTGCTGCGGTTCATCCAGCCCGTCCAGACGAGACAGGGCCCGCCAGGCCGGTTCATCCGGGTCCAGGTGAACCACCGCCACCGGCCCCTGACTGTTCAGACTCTGGGGCACATCCGGCGGCACCAGCACCACCCGCTGCTGGCAAAGACGCCCCTCCACGGTGACCCGAATCGGCTGCTCCAGCCCCACCAACAGGGATGCCGCCACATGCTGGTGGGGCTGGTTGTCGATGGCAGGCATCACCATCAGCCAGCCCCCCTGCCAGAGAAACAGGGGGGTTAAAGGCACATCCGGTAAAGGTGGGGAGTTGTCATCCATAACCGCCGATCATGCCCGCCCGGCCACGGGCGGGCAATGGACGATCAGGCCGATACGCGGCGGCCAAAACCCAGTTTGTGTGCCAACTCGATGCTGACGAACATGGGGCCCACCAAAAGAAACACCAGATCATCGACAAAAGACGGCTTCTTGCCTTCCACCTTGTGGCCCCATACCTGCACCGCCCAAGCCAGCAGCCATAGCCCTGCAGCACTCCAGGCCAGTGACAGACCGCTGCGATCCACCGCCACGATGACCGCCAGGGACGCCGCCAACCAACCGGCCATCAGCACCGTCATGCCGAGTGACATGCGCAGGTAAAACGGCATGCAGACTACCGCCAGCAGGGTGCCGCCATTGACCCAATAGGCGGTAGCGCCCTCCAGGCCCAGCCAGCGCCCCAGGGGCAGCAGCCAGAACAGGCCGATGGTGGAAACAAAGATGGCCGGCACACAGAGGATATGGACCCACTGGTTAACCGGGTTTTGATGGCTCTCGCCGTAATCGGCCAGAAAGGTTTGCAGGTTACGCATGACAGCTCTCCCGAGTTGTTGTTTTGAGCTGCCCTGAAAGGTAACGCCTGTCATGGATGCGGGATTGTACGCAGGGGTTACGCCGTTGAGCGCTGGCAACGCTCAAACGCCTTTTGCTGCGGGTGACTACCTTCCTCAGTCGCAGCCCCGGCGGCTGTCCTTGAGAGCCCGCAGCACCTGCTCCCGGGTCAGCAAGCCCACCAAAATGCCCTTGTCGTCCACCACCGGATAGATCTTGGGTTTCTGGGTGACCATCAGCTCGGCCACATTCACCGCAGAGTCTTCCTCGTACACGGTGAGAGGCTGGCCATGCATGAATTCTTCCACCACCAGACTACCTTCGCAGTGATAGCTGGATATCAACAGCTTGCGCAGGCAATCCTGCTCGGACACAAACCCCACCACCTTGTTGTGATCATCCACCACTGGCAGGCCGGTGAATTTGTGCTGCAACAAGATGTCCACCACCGCCGTCAGCTCCGTGCCGGTCTTCACCGCCGCCGGGTGCTTTGCCATCAGGGCCCGCACAATCAGTTCGCTCATGGCTGTCTCCTCGAACCTGTTTACGCCTTTCTTGACTATAGCACTCTGCTACCTTGGTATCTTCCAGGCTGGCACAAGCCCCATGGGCAATATCAATGGATGACGGCATGGCTACCGGTTCCTACAATGGACTCTGCTGAGGAGAAGGAATTGCGAATGGTATCGCCATGTTTACGGCTGTGTGTTGCTCTTATCGTTCTGGCCCTGACCGCCACGGTGCAGGCCAACGGGGTGGCCGCCTGCGAAGCGGCTGGTCACACCCTGGAACAGCTCCAGCAGGAGAAGCAGCAGCAGGCAGGGCAGCTGCAGCAGCTACAGAACTATCTCAATGGGCAGGTGCCGGACCCTGTTCAGCTGGCGACCTTGCTGGGCCATCCCCTTGAGGAGACCGCCACCCTGTCCCAGCGCCAGCCGGGTGAGCGCAGCGTGCCGGACAACAAGTGCGAAGCCCTGCAAAACGATATTGATACCCTGCTGGGACAACTGAGCCGGCAGGACCAGAAACTGCATGCTCTGCGCCAGCAATTCACCCAGCTCCCCGGCACCCAACGCCAGGCCTTCTCGTCCCTGGCAGCGCTCTACCAGCACCTGCAGACACTGACCGACCCGCAAGCCCAGGAGCCGGTGAGCCTGGCGGCCACCACGCTCAGCGACCATATCCGGCAGGCCTGGGCCATCCTTCCCCTGCTCGGGTTATCGCCACAACAGGCCCTGCAACAACTGGATCAACTCTGGTACCAGAGCCCGTCCCTGACGCCGCCGCCCCAGCCCACTGCGCAATGGCGCGACCTGCTGCGCACTCGCCTGGAGATGCAGAGCCAGCTGCGCCAGTTGCGCGCTGACCTGTGGCAACGCCGATCCCTGTGGAGCCAGATTGATGCCATGGGCGGCCCCGCCCAGGCGCCGGCATTGCTCCACCACGAAGCAGAGCGCATCGGCCAGCGGCTGCTGGATACCGCCCATGTAATCGATCTGGATCTGCAGGAATCGGCAAAAAACAAACGCTTTCTGCCGCTGGTGCAGAACAGTGTGGCGCTGATCCTCGGCATCGCCGGCTTCATGCTGCTGATACGACTGGCCCGGCGCACTCGCCAATGGACCCTGACCCTGCACGAATCTGTGGTCCGGGCCAGCGGTGAGCATCACTGGCTGCGCAACTCCAGCCGCCTGATCAGCGGCCTGGCGCCCATGCTGCCCTGGGTGCTGTTATGGCTGATGCTGGATCTGCTGGCCCCGTATCTGGACACCCCCTCCACTCGCATTCTTGTCTGGCTGCTACCGCTGGCCCGGCTTTATGTGATTTACGGATTGTTCTGCCTGGTCGGCGAATGGCTGGTGATCCGGGTGGCACAGAGCGCCAACACCTATCTGAGCAGCGATCAGTCGCGACAGGTCCATGTCCACGCCAGGCTCATTTCACGCTGGTTGATACTGCCCTGGTTGCCGTTGTTGATCGTGTGGGAAAGCCTGGGTCCATCACTGCTGTATTACCTCTGCCTGGGCATGTTGCTGGTAGCCATCTACTGGGGACTGGGCCGGCTTTTGGCACTTCGACCCCAGGATTATCAGCGTTGCCTGCAGGCCATTGTCCCTTCGCGGCTGGATCCGCTGGCAGAAAAACTGCTCACCCCGGCCCTGTTCTGGCTGTTTGCACCGCTGTTGCTGCCGGTGGCTCTGGCCAGTTTCCTGGTAGGTTTTGTGGACCGGGTACTGGCAGATTTCGACTGGTACATGCGCTTCAAGGCCCGCCTGTTTCGCCTGCGCACCCGCATCAACAACGATGAAGAAGACTCCGACAATGAACAGCCGGTGGATGAACATTACGAACGCTGGTTTGCCACCGCCCTGCCAGAGGGCAGCAAAACGCCCTTTGTGGATACCGGCCTGGTGACGGCCATGGAAAAGAATATCCAGCGCTGGCACGAGGACAAGACCGACGAGAACGCCCAGGTGGTAGTGGGCGAAAAGGGCTGTGGCAAAACGGTGAGCATTGAGCGGCTGGAACGGGCACTGGCGGAAAGCTGCAAGGGCCTCAATCTGGTCAAGCTGACGGTGCCGGCCAAGACCATAGACCCGGATGCCATTCTCTCCCTGGTCGGCGACGCCCTGAACGTGGACCTGGCCGGCGAAGGCCCGGCGGCCCTGGTGAAAAGTGACGAGGAGCGCCAGCCCACCCTGGTGGTGCTCGACGAGGCACAGAACTTTTTCCTCAAGGAAATCGGCGGCCTGGAAGGCTGGCGCACGGTGCTCAGCCTGGTCAATGCACGGCTGGATAATGTGTTCTGGTTGCTGATGGTCAACAACCAGAGCTGGGCCTATTTGTGCAATGTGTTCGGCCGTGATTACCAGTTCCGCAACGTGGTGAAAGTGAAACGCTGGGGACAGACTGATATCCGCTCACTGATCCTGGCGCGCAACCACCTCAGTGGTCATCGGGTTCGTTATGACGAGGTGCTGCTGTCTTCCCGTGGGCCGGAAGCGGGCAATGTGCGCAACGCGGAGCAACGCTATTTCAGCCTGCTGTGGGATGCCTGCCGCGGCAACCCCATGGTGGCCCTGCGACTATGGCTGACTTCGGTGAAGCCCAAGGGTCGACAGGTGCTGGTGGGGCTGCCCACGCCGCCCTCTGCCAGCATTCTCGACAGCATGGGCGAGAACGCCCTGTTCGTGTATGCCGCCATTGCCACCCATGAAAACCTGACCAGCCAGGAAATCAGCCATGTCACCAATCTGCCGGGTAATGTGGTGCGCTACGCCCTCAAGGGTGGCTTCGATGCCGGTTTCCTGAATAAATCCGAGGATGGCCGCTACCGGCTGAAGCCCCTGTGGTATCAGCAGGTGATCAGTTACCTGACAAGGAAGAATCTGCTCAATGAATGAAGGCAATATCGTCAATGATCTGGCGGTGGTGGTTGAGCTGTTCAACATCTACGCCCTGTTGCTGCTGTTTATCGGCGGCTTTGTGCTGTGGGCACTGAACTGGGGCATCAGCAAGGCCAGCCTGAAGATCACCGAAAAGCTGCCCACCCGGCGCTTCCTGATTCTGCAGATCACCACCCTGATCGGCTTTGTGCTCTACACCGTGGGTACCGCCGCGCTGATCATCGGCGTGCTGCAGCCACCCAAGGAATTCATGCTGGCCGCCGGTGGTTCCATCGCCGTGGCCCTGGGTTTTGCCCTCAAGGACATCGCCGCCTCCCTGGTAGCAGGGCTGTTGCTGCTGTTCGACCGCCCCTTCCGGGTGGGCGACCGGGTCAGCTTCGCGGATGTCTACGGAGAGATCGTCTCCATCGGTCTGCGCACCGTTCGCCTGCAAACCCTGGACGACAATCTGGTGACTATCCCCAACTCACGCTTTATTACCGATGTGGTGGCCTCCGGCAATTCCGGCGAATTGGACATGATGATCGTCACCGACTTTCACGTGGGCCTGGATGCGGACCTGGAAGACGCCAAAGCGATTATTGAGGAAGTGATTGTCACCAGCCGCTATGCCTATCTGAAAAAGCCGGTGTCTTTTGCCATTGAAGAAGTGGAAATCGGCGACATGCTGGCCATTCGCCTGCGCTCCAAGGCCTATGTGCTGGACGTGCATTACGAGAAGGCCTTCCAGAGCGATATTGTGGTGCGGGTTTCCAAGCGTTTTCAGGAACAGCAGATTCCCCGGCCCCGCCGCGGCAGCGATGCCTGACACCCTTGGCGGGGGCTACTTTTTATCTTTGCGGTTTTTCGACAGGGCCTCTTCCAGCTCTTCGCGGGGCATGTAATCCAGATCCCAGTGGCTGGTAAAGGTTTCCTTGATTCGGTGTCGGCCACGGTGCAGATCATCCGGGGTTTCCCCTTCATGGGCCGGGTGATAGTCCAGCGGCTCGTGGGCCGACTCAGCATCGGGCTGATGACGAGAGGGAAACAGCTTTTCTTTCAATGTAGTAAACCAGCGCATAAACACCTCCATAGGGAGCCTCTGAATAACTCCTTGCATGCTCAGTCTTTCAGGCTGGCTCGCAATCTAGGCGCAATGTTGAAGGTGTGTGTCCACCCATCGAGACATTGCAACAACGAGTGCGGGCCAGCCTGAAAGACCCGTAGGGCGCGGCCTGAAGGACACATCTGCTGCGCTTTATCGCTAGGAAAGGGAACCACCCTGCCCGTCGCGACAAAACACAGCAGCTGCACCCTTCAGGCCACGCTGAGTATGCAAGGAGTTATTCAGAGGCTCCCTAGTATTTTCCCACCGTAACACGCCAGCACGACAGGAAAACATGAAGGGCATGCGCAGGGACGATCAGGCAGTCAGATCCGGGCGATCCAGTAGCCGCGACAGTTTCTTCAACCCTTGCTTGCGCAGGAAGGTACTGTCGCGCTTGGCCGGGTGAAAATCCCGCTTGTAATACGCCAGGTAGGATTTGCCCAGTTTACGCAGCCAGCCCGGCTTGCCGAGTAGCCAGTTGACGCCGCCACGGACGGATCGCCAGTCGGTGGCATCGTCCATGCCCTTGCGCAGCTGGTAGTAGTGGAAAATGGTGAAGCTGATAAATTCCACCGTGGTAAAGGCCATTTCCGAGGTGCGCACCCAGTAGCTGTCCACCTGGTCCTGGTATACATCAAAAGCCACGGCCTTGTGCTCGCTTTCTTCCACCGCATGCCATAACCACAGTGGCAACATGCGTTCGTCCATGCCTTTGAAAAAATCCGGATGCTCCAGCATCAATTCCGCCAGCATGGCGGTGAAGTGCTCCAAGGCGCAGGTCTTTGCCAGCTGTCGTTGCGGTGACAGATGCTTGGCCATGAACCGCATGCCGCGATTGACGAACTCATCCACCTTGCCGGTGGGCACGCCCTTGGACTCCATGAAGTGATTGAAGGCATCGTGCTCGTTGCCATGATGGGCTTCCTGGCCGATAAAGCCTTTCACCTGCTCGCGCAGCAGCGGGTCCTGGATCTGTTTCTGGTAATGGCGCACGGAGCGCACAAAGAAACGCTCACCTTCCGGGAAGGTGCAGGACAGGGCCGTCAGCAGAATGGTCTTGAACTGGTCGTCGTCAAACCAGTAACGAGGCATGGCCGGATCAAACGAGAAATCCATCTTGCGAGGCTGGATATCGCTGTTATTCAGTTTTTTTGGCGTTTTCGGCGATGTGGCAACCGCTTTGCTAGTCATGGCAAACCCTCCTGCGTATGAGCACAGTATTCGCCAGCGAGAAATGGGACACTAGTTCAGGTTGTGCCATTTCCTGCCCGCCGCCGTCGCTGGAAGCACATTGATTGTGAGGGGCCGCAGAGTGATTGTCCCTGGGCGCCACCACTAACCGGCGTCCGCCCTGGGCGGATCTGACTGACCGGACAGAGCCGAATGCACCGCCTGGTCCCGCCCGCGCTGCTTGGCCAGGTAAAGGCCTCGATCCGCTTGGCGCATCAGCTCACGGCCGCTGATGCTACTGCCAGGAAGGCGGGTCGCCACACCCACGGACAGGGTCACCGGCTGCCAACTCTCGCCAGACGGACAGCCCGCATTATGATTGCGAAGGGTCATCACCAACCGCCAGGCCACTTTCAGTGAGGCATGGATATCCGCCCCCGGCAGCAATACCCCGAACTCTTCACCGCCGATACGTGCCACCTGATCACCACGGCGGGTAAGGGTCCCGCTAAGCAGCCGAGCCACACGCTGCAACACCTGGTCGCCCAGATCATGGCCGTGGGTGTCATTGATGGCCTTGAAGTAGTCCAGATCCACAATCATCACTGACAATTCTTGCTGCTGATCTGCCAGTGCCGTCGCCAGCCAGTCATCAAACGCGCGACGATTGGCAATACCGGTCAGCGCATCACAAGAAGCCTGGGTCTGCGCCGCCAGTGCAGTTTTCTCCGCGGCCGCTCGCTCTCTTTTCAACGCCGTCGTCCGCTGAATCATCTGGGAAAGTTGATGCATGCCGCCCACTGCCCATTGTCTTGGCAACAGCTCCAGCAACCAAAAGTCCAGACATTCGCCCTGTCGGGCAATCCGGGTGCTGGCGATATAACTATCTTGCATGGGGGCGCCGAGATGCAGTGCCAGATGGGAAAACGCCTGATTGCGGCGCATGGCCCGCAGAAACTCCTCACTGCGTGATGGCGATGCCAGCAGACACTTGATCGTTTTCGGGGCGCGATCGCCAAGCAGCTGGCTGGCCCTGCGGTTCAACCACTCAATGTCGCCATCGGCGTGGACCACGAACACCGGCATGGACATGGCATTGATCAGAGCCCGACAGTCCGCCGACCATGGCATCAGTCACTGGAGCGAAAGTATTCCCGCCCCGCCTCCGTGTCGCTGGCATCCAGTGAAATGACCACATGACAGTGGCCATCGCCATTGGCAATGGCTTTCTGGATATCCACGCGGGCATAACCGGCATTTTCCGCGGCGATCACGCCGAACACGTTCGAGGTCATCATACAAAGCGCCGGACGCCCAATTACCTTGTCACCGAACGGGCAGCGCCGATTGCCCAACACCAGTTGTCGCTCATCCGCGTGGATCAGATAAAAATCGCCGTCGATACGACGTTTGAGATCGACCAATACTGCAGGAATCTGATAACGATCCAGCGTTTTCAGATTGAGGGATTGCAGGTAGTGGGCATTCAGCTCATCACCCATTTTCTGGCCCACCAGAGAGATGAATCCTTCCGCCTGATCCATGCCGGTGACCTCCTGCAGAGACTCGGCCAGATAGCCAAGCAGCTGGCGTAGAAAGCGATCCTTATCCAGACCAATCGATACAGTGTGAATCCGTTCCGGTATCTTTTCCATTATGCCGCCCCGCCCCCTCCATGTGCCGTTGACGGCGCTCGCATCCACCATCCCCAGCCATTCCTAATGGCTTAATACACATGATTCACCGGCATGACTGCGACATCAATCACGTTCACTGAAGCCTTCATACCGTTTACACGGGGAATTGTGCCGATTGTCCGTGAAGTCGACATAAACCCGACGAATGGGAGTCAAATTTCTTCCCGGCGGAATAAACGGGCTCGAATATCACCGCCGCTCTTCTCCCGGTGCAGCTGCCAGTTCGATGGCACAACCGGTTCTTCAGCGTGCCGACGGCTTTCCACATAGATCCAGGCTTGTGCCGCCAGCAACCCCCGTTCTTCCAGCGCCGCACAGGCGGGCTCCGCCAGCCCCAGGTCGTAGGGCGGGTCCACAAACACCAGATCGAACTGCAAGGCGCTTTGCCCTGCCCATTGCAAGGCATCCGCAGTGTGGATCTCAATGCGATCGTCAAACAGGGGCAGCAACTGACGCTTCAGGTCGGCGGCCCGCTCGCGCTTTTTTTCCACCAGCACTGCGCGCTGAGCACCGCGGCTCAGGGCCTCCGCGCCCAGCACCCCGGAACCGGCAAACAGGTCCAGTACCCGCAGGCCCGGCAGCTCGAACTGCAGCCAGTTAAACAGGGTTTCGCGCATGCGATCGGAGGAGGGGCGCAGATCGCCCCCCTGATCCACGAACTGCAGGCGATGGCCTCGTCGCTCACCGCCGATAATGCGCACCTGGCCCTTGCTGGTGGCGCCGCCTTTGCGATTCGGACCTCTACTCGCCACTGCGCTCTTCCTTCTCACCGGGGTTCCCACTGTCCTGATCCTGAAGGATTTGTGGTGCCTCCGGGCCAATACTGACGATGGCCAGATCCTCCACATCCAGGGTTCTGCGGAAAGCCTCGCGGATATCCGCCACGGTGACCTGTCGTACCTGGCCGTTGAACCACTGCAGGTAATCCAGCGGCAGATCGTAGAAACCGATGGCACCCAGCTGGCCAATGATATCGCTGTTATCAGCGGTGCTCAGGGCAAAGCTGCCAAGGATATTGGCCCGCGCCTGTTCCAGCTGCGCCTGGCTGGGTCCCTCCTCAACAAACTTACCGATCAGATCCAGCGTCAGGGTCAGCGCTTCGTCGGCATTCTCATTGGCGGTCTTGAACTGCACCTGGAATGGGCCGCCCGCTGCCATGGCGGAGAAGCCGCTGCCGATGCCGTACACATAGCCACGCTGCTGGCGCACCTCGTCGGTGAGAATGGACGCGAAGCCGCCACCGCCGAGAATCTGGTTGCCCACGTGCAGAGCCACATGATCCGGGTTGCCCCGCCAGGTGGCCTGGTTGCCCAGCAAAATATGGGTCTGCGCGGAGGGGAAATCGATGTGCTCGCGTTTGCGCTCGCTGAGCACCTCTGCCCGAGGCAACGCTGCTGCCGCGGCTCCCGCCGGCAGTACTGCACTGATCTGTGCGGCAATCTCCTCGGCCTCGCTGCGCGACAGGTCCCCAACCATGGCAATCACGGTATTGCCGGCGGCGTAATAGGTGTCATAGAAATCCACCAGCTGCTGTCGCTGTATCTGCGGCAGACTCTCCAGCGTGCCTTCGCTGGGCTGGCCATAGGGGTGATCGGCAAACACCGTGGCCATGAACGCCTTGCTGGCCTGCGGCCCGGGCACCTGTTGCTCCATGCGCAGCCCCTGCATGGCGCGGGTACGCAGACGATCCAGCGCGTCCTCGGGGAAGCTGGGCGAACCAATCACCTGATTGAACAGCGCCACCACCGGCTGGCGATATTCCGCCGCCGACAGGGTACGCAGGCTGATGATGCCCATGTCCCGGTAACTGCTGGAGGAAAAACTGGCGCCACGATCCTCAAAGCCCCGGGCGATGTCATCCACACTGAGAGCCTCGGCGCCCTGGCCGATCAGGGCACTGGTCAGGGAGGCCACACCGGGTAAGCCGTCATCCTGGGAACTGCCCGCCGCCATCACCAGACGAATATCCAGCATGGGCAAGGCATCGCTTTGCACGAACATGACCTTGGCACCCTGCCCGGTCTGCCAGGATTGAATATCCAGCTGCGGCGCCTGGGGCTCGCTGGCCGCCACCTGTTTTTCCGTCGTCGGGAAGCTGGTACAGGCGCTGAGCATCAGCGCCGCCACCGCGGCTCCCATCATTCCTGGTAACCGCATCATTGTTCTTCCTCCTGCTCAGGGACCACATGGGCCACCGCCAATCGCTCCGGCACCAGCCACTGGCGGGCGACTCGCTGCACATCCTCAGCCGTGACCTTGCCCAACTGTTCCTCGAACTGATCGGCCAGATCGATATCCAGCCCCAGGGTACTGAGCATGCCCAGCTCCATGGCCTGGCCCATCACCGAATCCTTTTCAAACACCTGGCTGGCCAGCACGTCGGCCTGTACCCGCGCCATTTCGTCCTCACTCGGCAAGGTGCTCTGCAGGGTCTTGATCTGCTCGCGCAGAGCTTGCTCTACCTGATCCAGCGTGACACCCGGGTTCGGAGTCGCGGTAAGGGTAAAAGTGCCGTCGCCGCGCTGGATGCCGCTGTAGCTGGCCCCGGCGCCGGCCACCAGCTTCTCGCCACGTACCAGCTCGGTTTCGATACGGGCACTCATGCCGCCATCGAGCACTCCGGCGAGCATGGTCAAGGCGTAGAAATCCTCTTTCTGCTCGGCAGTCACCAGGGAGGGCACGTTATAAAGCATGTAGAGGGCGGGCACCTGCACGGCCATGGCCAGATCCAGGCGGCGCTCACCGGCAGGGGGGGTGACCGTCTGCGTTGGCCGCGGCGGCGTGGTACCGGCGGGCAAATCGCTGAAGAAGCGGCGTACCAGTGGTTCCACCTGATCGCGGGTCACATCACCGGCAACCACCAGGGTGGCATTACCCGGCACATAGAAGCGGTCGTACCAGCTACGAGCCTGTTCCGGCTGCAGCTGGGCCAGCAGGGACCGCCAACCGATGATCGGGTGGGAATAGCCGGTACCCGGGCGGGCCACCGCCTGGAATTTTTCCCAGGCCAGGGCATTGGGGTTGTCGTCGGTGCGGGTGCGGCGCTCTTCCAGCACCACCTGCAACTCGCGATGGAACTCGTCATCGTCGATCTTCAGGTTGCCCAGCCGCTCCGCTTCCAGCTCCAGGGCCAGCGGCAGGCGCGACACCTCATACTGCTGGAAATAGGCGGTGTAGTCATAACTGGTGAAGGCATTGTCACTGCCCCCATAACGGGCCACCAGTTTGGAGAAATCCCCCGGCCCCAGCCGCTCGGTGCCCTTGAACATCATGTGCTCAAGCACATGCGCCAGGCCGGTTTCATAGGGCGCTTCGTCGAAGCTGCCGGCCTTGAACCACACCATCACGGTAACCACAGGGGCCCGATGATCCTCGCGGATCAGCACCTTGAGACCGTTATCCAGGGTAAAGCCGTGGGTGGGCAGCTCGGCCCGAGCGGTCAGACTCCAGAGAATCACCACCAGTGCCACCATGAGTTTTCTCATGCATTGTCCTCATTGTGTCGCCCCCGGAAGCTGCTCCCCCGTGAGCGAAGTGTTAGGATAGCCGCGCGTTCGCTAGCGAACGTCCAGCCTGCAGGAGGGCGCATTTTATTTATCGCCGGCATAGCATACCGGTTTACCGCCCTGTCCTTGCAGCCTCATTGCAAAGGAAGAGGCCCGATTTACCCTCTTCGCGATTGGATAAGACTGAACATGAGCGACGAAGTTTCCCGCGACGACGACAACGCCCCCAAGCCGGAAGAAAAAAAGACCGGTTTCTGGAAGCGCATGTTTACCGGTGTGGACGCCGATGAACTGAACGACACCGGCACGCCGACCGCCCCGCAAGAGGACGCCTCTGGCGAGCCCGAGCCCGAAGTCACGCCCCCGGCCACTCCCCACGTGGAAGTCCCTGCCGCTGACCCGCAACCATCGCCACAGCCCGAGAGCCAGGCCGAACCGGCGGATGACAGTGACAATGGTGAAGGCTTCTGGACACGCATGAAGCTGGGCCTTGGGAAGACCCGCAAGGGCCTGGGCAAGGGCCTGGCAGACCTGCTGGTGGGAGCCAAGGAAATCGACGACGAGATTTTCGAGGAAATCGAGACCCAGTTGCTGGTCGCCGATGTGGGCGTGGAAGCCACCGACGTGATCATCGAAGCACTAACCGGCCAGGTCAGCCGCGAGGAACTGGTGGATGCTGACGCCTTGTACGAGTCCCTGCAGAACGAACTGCGCAAGCTGCTGGTGCCGGTGGACCAACCGCTCACCATCGACGGCAGCAAGAAACCCTATGTGATCCTGATGGTCGGCGTGAACGGGGTCGGCAAGACCACCACCATCGGCAAGCTGGCCTGCCGCTTCAAGGCGGAAGGCAAGAGCGTGATGCTGGCCGCTGGCGATACCTTCCGCGCCGCCGCCGTGGAGCAGCTGCAGGTATGGGGCGAGCGCAACGACATCCCGGTAGTGGCACAGCACACCGGCGCGGATTCCGCCTCGGTAGTCTATGACGCGGTCCAGGCCGCTCAGTCCCGCGGCGCCGACGTCCTAATCGCCGACACCGCCGGTCGCCTGCACACTCGCGGCAACCTGATGGAGGAGCTCACCAAGGTCACCCGGGTGATGAAGAAACTGATCCCGGATGCGCCCCACGAAGTGCTGCTGGTACTGGACGCCGGCACCGGCCAGAATGCCATCCAGCAGGCGGAACAGTTCCGCGATGCCGCCGGCGTGACCGGATTGGCACTGACCAAACTCGACGGCACCGCCAAAGGCGGTATCCTGTTTGCCCTGGCCAAACGCACCGGCCTGCCGATTCGTTTTATCGGCGTAGGGGAACGACTGGAAGACCTGCGCCCCTTCCATGCGGAAGAGTTTGTGCAGGCATTGTTTGAAGATGTGGCGGGATAAAATCAGCTTCAAGCTACAAGCCTCAAGCTGCAACGCGAGACAGACACTGCCACTGGCACCGTCCTCGCCTCGCACACTTGTTTTCCTTGGAGCTTGCAGCTTGAAGCTTGTAGCTGCTTAAGGATTCTCATGATTCAGTTTGACCGGGTCAGCAAACGCTACCCGAACGGCAAAGACGCACTCAGCAAGGTGAGCTTCACGCTCCCCGCCGGGCAGCTGACGTTTTTGACCGGTCATTCCGGGGCGGGCAAATCCACCCTGTTGAAACTGATCATGATGCTGGAGCGTCCCACCCAGGGTCAGGTACTCATTGATAACCAGAATCTGAATGGCTTCGGCAACCGGCAGATCCCACTGCTGCGCCGCAAGATCGGCATGGTTCACCAGAACCACCAATTGCTGTTCGATCGGACCGTGTTCGACAACGTGGCCCTGCCCCTGATTATCGCCGGCTATGCGCGCAGCGATATCGGCAAACGGGTGCGGGCCGCACTCGACAAGGTGGGCCTGTTGGACAAGGAAAAGTTAAACCCCATCATGCTCTCCGGCGGCGAACAGCAGCGCGTAGGTATCGCCCGGGCGGTGGTCAACAAGCCGCCGCTGCTGCTGGCGGACGAACCTACCGGTAACCTGGACCCGGCCCTCTCCGAGGAGATCATGGACCTGTTCAAGGATTTCGCCCGGGTCGGCGTAGCCGTGCTGATCGCCACCCACGACCTGAGCCTGATCGCCCGCTATAACCACCGCCTGCTGACCCTGCGTGAGGGGCGCCTGATCCACGACGGCGACGAAGGGGGCCACCATGGCAGCTAACAAGGGGCCAAGAAACGCCACCCCGATCAAGGCCAGTCGCCAGAAGCCGGAGCGAGTGCGCCGGGTGGCCGGAGCCCACAGTGCCCGCACCTCCCTGCAGGACCGTTTCCGCAGCTGGCGCCAGCACCATCAGGATTCCTTCAAGGATGCCCTGCAACGGCTTAACGCCGCGCGAACCAGCAGTGCCATGACCATTCTGGTGATCGCCATTGCCCTGGCCCTGCCTGCCGGGCTGGCGGTGCTGCTGGATAATGCCCGTGCCATTACCCGCGGCTGGGACGGCAATGCCCATCTGTCCGTGTTTCTGGAAATGAACATCAGCGAGCAGCGGCAACGGGACCTGGCCAGCGACTGGCAAGGGCTGGACAACATCAGTCGCACCGAGGTGATTACCCGGGAGCAGGCGTTGGCGGAATTCAAGGCCCTGTCCGGCTTCGGTGACGTACTGGAGGCCCTGCCGGACAACCCGCTACCACCGCTGATCGTGGTCTACCCGGACGAGACCGACCCGGTCACCCTGCGCGCCCTGGAAAACCGCCTGGCAGAGGCGGACGGGGTGGATCTGGTTCAGCTGGACGTGGAGTGGGTGCGCCGTCTGCATGCACTGATAGAACTGGGCGAACGGCTGATTTCCGCCCTCACGCTGGCCTTGGCCGCCGCCGTGGTGCTGGTGGTGGTGAACACCATCCGCCTGGCCATCGAAAGCCGCCGGGAGGAAATCGTGGTGGTGAAGATCGTCGGCGGCACCGACGGCTTCGTGCGCCGACCCTTCCTCTACTCCGGTTTCTGCTTCGGCTTTGCCGGCGGCGCAACGGCGGTCATCCTGGTACAGGTGGCCCTGTGGTGGCTAGGCGGGCCCATCGACGAACTACTGGCCCTGTACAATAGTGAGGAGTCACTCACCTCCATGGCCGCATCCAGCCTGATCATCCTGCCCGTTTTCAGTGGCATCCTGGGACTTCTGGGCGCCTGGCTGGCCGTGGGCCGGCATCTGGGTGATATCGAGCCGAATTTCTGAGTTGCAAGCTACAAGGCGCGGTCAAGGCCCCATATATAGCCCTGCAGGCCGTGCCCGCGCCTCCACAAGAGCTGCAGCGCAAAGGCCGTGCATATCCGCTGGCACCACCATACCCTCGTTGTTGCAGCTTGAAGCTTGCGACACCCCCGGAACCTTCCCCCTTCATCTGCGTCCAACTCTTTGTTCATCCCCGGTTCACATGGCCGGCCTAGACTCAATTATTGGCCCATCGACCCCCTCAATCGCCGGGAACCTTTTTGCCTATTAGCACTCTATAGAATCGAGTGCTAAGATCAGCGGCACATACAGGACATAGACTGGTCTTCAACGAGGAGACAACGCGCATGACAAACCCTTCAACGCAAGCACAGGCGCTGATGTTGGCCGTACCGGGTAATAACCTGGACGCCTACATGCGAGCCGTTAATGCCGTGCCGGTTCTCAGCGCAGACGACGAACAACGTTTGGCAGGACAGTATTTCTACGAACAGGACGTGGATGCCGCCCGCAACTTGGTACTCGCGCACCTGCGCTTCGTAGTGCACATCGCCCGCAGCTACACCGGCTATGGTTTGCCCCTGGGCGATCTGGTCCAGGAAGGCAATGTGGGCCTGATGAAAGCGGTGAAACGCTTCGACCCCACCAAGGGCGTACGCCTGGTGAGCTTCGCGGTGCACTGGATCAAGGCGGAAATCCACGAATATGTGATCAAGAACTGGCGCATCGTCAAAGTGGCCACCACCAAGGCCCAGCGCAAACTGTTCTTCAACCTGCGCGGGCAAAAGAAGCGCCTGGGTCGCCTGAGCATGGAAGAAGCGCAACGAGTGGCCGATGATCTGGGCGTTACCGCCATCCAGGTAAAAGAAATGGAAGGCCGCCTGGGTGCCTACGACGCCAGTTTCGATGGCCCCACCAACGACGACGAGGACAGCACCGTAGTGTCCCCGGCCGCGTACCTGCACAGCGACAACAGCGATCCCGCGGACCTGCTGGCCGAACAGGATCAGCAGGAACGGGAAAGCCGCCAACTGGGCTCCGCCCTGATGGCGCTGGACGAACGCAGCCGCGACATCCTCGAGCGCCGCTGGCTGGCCGACCAGAAGTCCACCCTGCAGGACTTGGCGAACGAATACGGCGTATCCGCCGAGCGTATCCGCCAGCTGGAAAACAACGCCATCAAGAAGCTGCGTAACGCCATCGCCGCGTAACGCTGACAGTCAAGCCCCTCATTCTCGAGGGGCTTTTGATTTTCACCGGTTACGGGCTGCGTGCATGCCTGCAAGCGGGTAACATACCTTCCATGAAAATTCTCCTCCTACTCGGCGCCCTGAACGGCGCATTGGCCGTTATCCTTGGTGCCTTCGGCGCCCACGGCCTGAAATCCCGCGTGGACGAGTCCATGCTTGCTGTGTGGTCCACCGCCAGCGAATACCATTTCTACCATGCCCTGGCGATGCTGCTTTGCGGGCTGCTGGCCAAGGCGTTTGGCGCCAGCGGCATGGTCACCGCCGGTTGGGTGCTGTTTGCCGGCACCCTGGTTTTCAGTGGTAGCCTGTATGTGCTGGTGCTCAGCGGTCAGAAATGGCTCGGCGCCATTACCCCGCTGGGCGGCACCGCACTGATCATTGGCTGGCTGATGCTGGCCTGGTCCCTGTTCAAGGCAGTTTGATCTCTATCATGAAGCTTACCGTCAACGGCGATACCCTGACTCTGGATGGCACCACCATCGCGGATCTGGTGACGCAACTGAATCTGGCCGGCCGCCGGCTGGCGGTGGAAGTGAACCGGGACATCGTCCCGAAAAGTCAGCATGACGATTTCACCCTGAACGATGGCGATGTGGTGGAAATCGTCCATGCCATCGGCGGTGGCTGACACCACCCGGACCCTATTTATTACGCAGTAACCTGAACCGAGGCGAGGCCCCATGTCCGACCTGCTCACTATTGCCGGCAAAACCTATTCTTCCCGACTGCTGATCGGCACCGGCAAGTACAAGGATTTCGACGAAACACGCGAGGCCATCGAAACCAGTGGCGCCGAGATCGTCACCGTGGCCATTCGCCGTACCAATATTGGCCAGAACGCAGACGAGCCCAACCTGCTGGATTTCATTAACCCGGACAAGTACACCATCCTGCCCAACACCGCCGGCTGTTTCTCCGCCGAGGATGCGGTGCGCTGTTGCAAGCTGGCGCGGGAACTGCTGGACGGCCATGATCTGGTAAAGCTGGAAGTGCTGGGTGACCAGAAAACCCTGTATCCGAACATTACCCACACCCTGCGAGCGGCCCGGGAACTGATCGATGACGGCTTCAAGGTGATGGTCTATACCAACGATGACCCGATTGTGGCCAAGGAACTGGAAGACATGGGCTGTGTGGCGGTAATGCCGCTGGGTTCACTGATCGGGTCCGGCCTGGGCATTCTCAACCCGCACAGTATCCGTCTGATCCTGGAAGAGGCGAACGTGCCCATCATCGTGGATGCCGGCGTCGGCACCGCCTCCGACGCCGCCCTGGCCATGGAAATGGGCTGTGACGGCGTGCTGCTCAACTCCGCCGTGGCCCATGCACAGAAACCAGTATTGATGGCTTCCGCCATGAGAAAAGCGATCGAGGCCGGGCGCGAAGCTTTCCTGGCCGGGCGCATGCCCCGAAAGGCGTATGCCTCAGCCTCTTCACCGCTGGACGGCATCAGTCGATAAAAAAAAGGCGCCGATCTTGGGGGAGAGTCGGCGCCGGGGTAATGGGGTTTTCAATACCATGACTTGCAGGGTGATAATCACCCACTTGCCATCAAGGTGACGTGAACCCCACCCACTCGCGGTTTTTGCTACAATCGCTCCCCGCTTCAACTCACCTGGCAGCCCCATGCTCGATTTCATCAAACAGGATCAAGACCCGGAAACCGGCAAGGTCATGCGCAAGGTGCGCAGCTTTGTGTTGCGCGAGGGCCGCCTCACCGCCGGACAGCGTAATGCGCTGGATAGCCTCTGGCCGCAATTTGGCCTGGAGCGCGCCGATGGAGTGCTGGATCCACAAGCGGTCTTCGGTCGCGATGCCCCTCGGGTTCTGGAAATTGGCTACGGCATGGGGCACTCCCTGGCGGACATGGCACAGGCCGACCCCGACAAGGATTTTATCGGTATCGAAGTGCATCGCCCTGGCGTGGGGGCCCTGCTGATGGAAATCCAGCAGCGCGGCCTGAGCAACCTGCGCAGCTATTGTGATGACGCGGTGGAAATTCTCGAGCTGTGCATCCCGGATAACAGCCTGGCCCGGGTGCAACTCTACTTCCCCGACCCTTGGCACAAGAAAAAACACCACAAGCGCCGCATCGTTCAACCCGCCTGGGTGGCCCTGGTGCATCGCAAGCTGCAGCCCGGCGGCGTGCTGCACATGGCCACGGACTGGGAGAATTACTCCGAATACATGATGGAAGTGATGAAGGACGCCGAAGGATTCACCAATACCGCCGGCACCGGACAATTCTCACCCCGGCCATCATGGCGCCCGGAAACCAAATTTGAACGGCGCGGGGAAAAACTGGGCCACGGGGTGTGGGATCTGTTGTTCGAGAAAGCCTGATCCGCAAACCACAAGACTTGTAGCAGCCCCTCAGATTATGTGGGGCCGTATCAGCGAACCCTGAATGCGGCGCTGCCTGACTGAAATAAAAAGCCCCCGCAGCCGAGGCAGCGAGGGCTTTTTTATGATGGGTTGCATCTACTATCGGAAGTAGCCCTCAAGGCCGATGCTAAAGCTGTCGTACTCCAGTTCGTCGCCGGCTTCGTCTTCAAAGCTGTACAACGTATAGCCCACAACAAGCCCGGTGGACTTTTCATTGAACAGAAACTTGCCACGGACACCGTAGAAAAAATCCCGGCCATCGCTTTTCCCCTTGCTTGTACCCAGTGCAGTCCGGGTTGTGGACTCACCATCCCAGTTCTGCAGACCAAGGGTGCCACCCACAAAGGCGGTGTCAGACAGAGGCAACATCAGATCACCAGCAAAATAAAGCCCGTCGGCCTCTACGCTGTAATCACCCACAGAAGCACCACCAAAGGAAACTTCCCCGGATTGCTCACCGAATGTCCGGTACCCCATGCGAATGGAAGAGGCTCCACCAAAGGCATAACCCAAGTAGATGTCAGGGCCGATAGCGGAGCCATCATCTTCTACATCAAAGCCTGATCCAAGCTCATCCTCAAGTTCATCCGCGAAGTTACTGGTGTCAAACCCCAGCGCACCACCCAGCATGAAGCTGCCCTGCTGCGTTTCAGCAGCCACATTGCCTGCTGCCAATAAGGCTGATACCAGCACCACTATTTTTTTCATGATTTCCCCCTGATTCTGACAAAGCCGATGAGATTAAGGTGTTCGGCGAGCAAGTAAATGACCCAAGGCAGGTTTAAGAGATTACTTACAAAAGATTGAGAGATTCGCCATCGCGATAACACTTATTTTGCATTAACTCCCAACAACTGGCTTCGCGCTTCAAACCTCCTTTAGCGACAATGCACTGAACACCCCCACCGCCCCCATTCCTCCCAGCACCAGCAAGGCCCAGTCATTACCCAGCAACGCCACCCCCGCACTGATGCCACCCACTGCCAGCAACAGAAAGCCGATAACGGTATTACTGACGGCGGTGTAGTCCGTGCGCTTGGTGCCACCGGCCATGTCCACCATGTAGGTCTTGCGGCCGATACGCACGCCAGCATGGGCAATGGCCAGCACGAAGAAGGCCAATGGGTACAACCAGTGGAGCCAATCCGCCTGCGGCCCCCAGGCGGCAAGCCCTCCGGCCAGCAGACAGACCAACGCCGCCAGCCCCCCGCCCCGCACCATCACGTTGCGGCTGGAGGTGTCGGCCATATAGCCCCAGACCGTGGCGCTGACGGTACTGGCCAGGCTGGAGGCCAGCACGAAGCTGCCCAGCAGCAGCGGCAGCGAGGCCTGCTCCTGGGCCACCAGCACCAGGAACGGCGAGGCCAGCGACGACGCCATCAGCAAGGCGCGGGTGATCACAAAACGGCGGAAAGGGGCATCGGTTTTCAGCAGGCTCAGACTGCCCAATGCTTCCTTGAAGGCGTTATTGCCTCCTTCACTGGCCCCCGGATACTCGTCTACGCTAAAGAACACGCCAGCAGCCACCAACCAGGCCACCCCTGCCGACGCCAATAACGCCCCATAGAACGCCATGGACGGGTCCTCACCACCGCGGAAGATAACCAGTGACAGCGCGAAAGTGATGGCGCCGGAGAGCGTGGCAGACAACCCGGTGAGGCGACCACGGCGAGACTTGGGGATGCACTTCCCCTGCACATCCTTCATGGCCACGGAACAGAAGCCGCGACTGATACTGAACAGAACCAACAAACCGATAATCGCCAGACCTGCCTGCATGCCCTCCAGCAACCAGACCGCTGCGGCCATTGCCAGCACGGCGATACCCTGCAGCGCGGCCCCCAGGGTCCAGAAGCCCTTGCGTACCGGGTAGCGACGCACCAGCGCACCGATCATCAACTGGGGAATCAGCGAGCCGGATTCACGAATGGGCACCAGTAACGCGGCAAGATAAGACGGCGCCCCTACCGCGGTGATCAGCCAGGCCAGCACGGTTTTCGGGTTGATCAACAGATCGCCGATCTTGGTCAGGGTATTGGCGCAGATGATACGAAAGAAATTCCCGGGCACCTCCCGGCAGGCGGCATCACTGATGTCCGTGCAGGTACGTGCGTCTTCCTCGTTGGCCACCTGGGCGTAGAGGCGGTCGAGAAGATCCTGTTTTGCCATGCTTCACCCCATCTTGATCACTTTTTGACCCGGCACTCACTGTGGCAGGCTTAGCGTGAACCCAACATATAACGACGGAGGGTAAGACGCATGTATCGGGTTTACTATCTCGTTCCCAACCTGCAACAGGTCACCAACGCGATCACCCGCCTGGATACCGCCGGTATCGGTGGAGATCGTATTCATGTCATGGCACGGGATGCCGGCGAGCTTGATCGTCACGGCATCAACGCCACCACCCCCTGGGAAGATACCGACATCATGAGTAATGGCTACAGCGGCGCCACCCGCGGCCTGCTGATCGGTCTGCTTGCCGGTTATGCCATCGCGTTCATTGATCCCTGGGGCGTGGATGCCCATCTGGGCGTATGGCTGCTGACTGCCCTGTTTTTCACCTGCTTCGGTGCCTGGGCCGGCGGTCTACGCGGTATTTCCCAGTCCAATCATCATCTGGCCCCCTATCTGCAGTCAGTGAAAAACGGCAATTACCTGCTGCTGATTGATGTGGATCGAAAACATGAACGCAATCGCGTCCACCAGGCGCTGGATCATCACATCGACATCCGCAACCAGAGCGAAGAGGAACATTTCTCCCCTCTGGGATAAATCATCCACTGATTAACAGGCCAACCGCCCGGTCGCCGATTGCACGGCCACCGGGCGGGCTTTAGACTTTGCGGCATCCTTTGCAAGCGAGTCATCATGCCGCAACAGATCCCCGACGACGCTCCATGGTCTGCTGAAGACTCTGTAGGTCTGGTCGAGCCCAGAACGCTCCAGTTTGATACTGCTCTCGAACTGGAATGCGGCCGTACCCTGACGTCCTACGAGCTGGTCTATGAGACCTACGGCACCCTCAACAGCAACGCCTCCAATGCGGTGCTGATCTGCCACGCCCTGTCCGGCCACCACCATGCCGCCGGCTATACCAGCAAGAGCGACAAGCGCCCCGGCTGGTGGGATGCCTGCATCGGCCCCGGCAAGGTGATCGATACCAACCGCTTTTTCGTGGTCAGCCTGAACAATCTGGGTGGCTGTCACGGCTCCACCGGCCCCGCGTCCATCAACCCGGAAAGCGGTCAGCCCTGGGGGCCGGACTTCCCCATGATGACGGTGAAGGACTGGGTGAACAGTCAGGCCAAGCTGGCAGATGTGCTGGGAATTTCCCGCTGGGCGGCGGTGATCGGCGGCAGCATGGGCGGCATGCAGGCACTGCAGTGGTCCATCGACTACCCGGACCGACTCAGCCATGCGGTGGTCATCGCCGCGGCGCCGAAATTGTCTGCCCAGAACATTGCCTTCAATGAAGTGGCGCGCCAGTCGATTCTTACCGACCCCAACTTCCACGGCGGGCGTTATTACCTGCACGACACCTATCCCCGTCAGGGACTGATCCTGGCGCGCATGGTCGGCCATATCACCTACCTGAGCGACGACGCCATGCGCATGAAGTTCGGCCGCGATCTGCGTGCCGGCCGCTTCCATTTCGGCTTCGACGTGGAATTCCAGGTGGAATCCTATCTGCGCCATCAGGGCGAAGTGTTCTCGCGCAATTTCGACGCCAACACCTACCTGCTGATGACCAAGGCGCTGGATTATTTCGACCCGGCCCGGGAGTTCGATAATTCCCTGGAAACCGCCCTGGCAAAGCCGGAGTGCAAGTTCCTGGTCATGTCTTTCACGTCGGATTGGCGCTTTGCGCCGGAGCGCAGCCGGGAAATCGTCAACGGCCTGGTCCATGCCGGCCGTGATGTGAGCTACGCGGAAATCGATACGCCCAAAGGCCACGACGCCTTCCTGCTGGATATTCCCGAATACACCAAGCTGTTCGGCGCCTACATGCACAGGGTCGCCAACGAAGTGGAAAACGGCGTCAACAATGTGGAGGCAGGCGACCATGCGTGATGACCTGCAACTGATCAGTGACTGGATCCCCGCTGACGCCAGCCTGCTGGACCTGGGCTGTGGTGACGGCACCCTGCTGGCCCATTTGCAACACCACAAGCAGATCCGTGGCTACGGCCTGGAGATCAACCAGGACAACCTGGCGGCCTGTTTTGAAAAAGGCGTCAATGTACTGGAGCAGGATCTGGACGAAGGTCTGGGCAATTTCCAGAATCATCGTTTCGATTATGTGGTGATGACCCAGGCCCTGCAGGCCGTGCTACGCCCGGACCAGATCCTCAATGAAATGCTGCGCGTGGGTCGCGAAGCAATTATCACCTTCCCCAATTTCGGCCACTGGCGGGTACGCGCCTACCTGGGCCTGAAAGGACGCATGCCGGTGTCTTCCACGCTGCCCTACGAGTGGTACAACACGCCCAACATCCACCTGTGCACGGTGCAGGATTTCGAGACCCACTGTCGCAAGAGCAATATCCGCATTCTGGAACGGCAGGTCATCAACCGCCGCCATCGCAGCGGTCTGCTGGCAAGACTATGGCCGAACCTGTTCGGGGAAATTGCGATCTATCGGGTGACAGTGTAAAAGCAGCTTCAAGCTGCAACGCGATTGCAGGTTCTTTTTTGGTTGAACCTCGGAGCCGCGCCCAAATTCTCGGCGCGGCTCCCGTATTACAAAACAGACAAAACCCAGATTCGCGTTGTAGCTTGCAGCTTGAAGCTTGTCGCTAACGACGCCAGGAGTTTTCCATGGAAAAAATCGTTCTTGCCTCCGGCAACGCGAAAAAACTCGCCGAAATGCAGCAACTGCTGGCGCCACTGAACATTGAGGTGGTGGCCCAGAGTGAGTTTTCCGTGCCGGAAGCGGATGAAACCGGTACCACCTTTGTGGAAAACGCCATTATCAAGGCCCGCAATGCCAGCAAGTACACTGGCCTGCCCGCCATCGCCGATGATTCCGGCATTGAAGTGGCAGCACTGAAAGGAGCCCCGGGGGTTTACTCAGCGCGTTTTTCCGGGGTCGGCGCCACCGATGCCAAGAACAATGCTTTGCTGGTGGAGATGCTGACCGATGCGCCGGACGTCTCCCGTGACGCCCGCTACGTAGCCGTGATCGTACTGATGCGCCACGAGGATGATGCTACGCCGCTGATCTGCCAGGGCACCTGGGACGGAGAAATCGTACTGGAACCCCAGGGAGATCAGGGCTTCGGCTATGACCCGCATTTCTTTGTTAAAGAAAAGCACTGCACCGCCGCCCAGCTGCCCGCGCAAGAGAAAAACGCACTCAGCCACCGGGGCAAGGCCATGGCCCAGCTGATCCAGGCCCTGCAGTAGTCTTCCTCCCTCCGCAGCCACCTTCACCCGTGTATCGTCCCGGCCTGTTAGCATGGACTTTACGTGCAGCAGGGATGCCATTATGCGAACACAACAACTTGCCGCCGCCAGTGTCCTGGCGTCACTGGCCTCACTGGCCCAAGGCAGTGGTCTGGAGGGCAGCTTCCAGTCTCAGTGGCAAAGCCGCTATGTGACCGAAGGGCGAGACAACTTGGACAGCAACCCTCTGGTCTCCGCTGCCCTTGACCTGACCCGCCAGACCATCACCGCCGGAGTCTGGCAGGCCTGGGCCAATGGCAGCGATTACCGGGAAAACAATCTCTTCGTGGAATACGCCCCCTACGTGGAGCACTGGAGTCCCTACCTCAACGTCACCTACCTGCAGTTTCACCCGCAGGGTGCGGATGATGTGGAAACCGGCGCCGGTTTTACCGCGCCGCTTCAGCCCTGGCTATCCGTGTCTCTGGATGGCACCTGGAGCAAACAGGCCTCTGGCGCTTTCTATGCTCTGACACTGCACGCCCGGAGAGAACTGGCCCCCGATTGGACCGGTAAACTCCATATCACCCAGACCTACGATGACGGCTATGCCAGTTAGGATTACAACGGTCCGAATCACAGGGAGGTGGGCGCTCATTTACTCTGGGACGTACTGCCGGCACTGGAACTGCATGCGGGCTGGCAACATAGCTGGGCCGGGGAAGACGTACGCCGGGACGGCGGTGATGACCTCAGCTGGGGCCAGATCGGCCTGATCAGCTATTTCTGAACACGAGCCAGCCAGCGATCCAGGGCATTGGCGAATCTCGCCTTGTCCTGACCCGAATAACTGCTGGGGCCGCCGGTCTGCATACCGGCCGAGCGCATCTCTTCCATGAAATCACGCATGTTCAACCGCTCGCGCACGGTATCCTTGTCCAACCAATGCCCGTGAGGCGTTACCGCCTCTGCCCCCTTGGCGACCACCTCTGCCGCCAGCGGGATATCCTGGGTCACCACCAGATCCCCCGGCTCGCAGCGGCGCACAATCTCGTTATCGGCCACGTCAAAGCCTTGCCCCACCTGAATGGCACGGATCAACGCAGAGCGCGGCACTGCCACCGGTTGGTTGGCCACCAGAGTGCACGGAACCTGCACCCGCTGAGCCGCCCGAAACAACACCTCTTTCACCGGCCGCGGACACGCGTCGGCATCTACCCAGATATGCATAAATCAGTGAACAGTTAATAGTGAATAGTTAACAGCGAAGGTCAAAAGACACACACCTCCACCCCGGCAGTTTGCTACCATACCCGAACCAAGTGAATTTTAGCTGTTCACTGTTCACTTTTAACTGTTCACTGCCCTCATGCCCCTCAAAAATCCGCCACTCTCCCTCTACATCCACACGCCCTGGTGTGTGCGCAAATGCCCCTATTGCGATTTCAATTCCCATGAGCGGGGAGAATTGCCAGAGGCGGCTTATCTGCAGGCATTGCTGGCGGATCTGGATCAGGATCTGCCATTGATCGGGGATCGGCCGGTGGAAACCGTGTTTATTGGCGGCGGCACGCCGAGTCTGTTGTCCGGGGATTTTTATCAACAACTGTTTCAGGGTATCCGGCAACGGCTATGCCTGAGCGATCAGGCTGAAATCACCCTGGAAGCCAATCCTGGCACGGTGGAAGCGGGCCGCTTTGCCAGCTTTCGGGAGGCTGGCATCAACCGGCTGTCTATCGGGGTGCAGAGCTTTAACAATGCGCATCTTCAAGCCCTGGGCCGCATCCATGATGCCAGTGCCGCCATTGATGCCGCCCGCCAGGCCCGGGAGGCCGGCTTCACCACCTTCAACCTGGATATCATGCATGCCCTGCCCGGCCAGAGCCGGGCCCAGGCCCTGGATGACCTGCAACAGGCCATTGCGCTGCAGCCGACACATTTGAGCTGGTACGAGCTCACCATCGAGCCGAACACCGTCTTCTACCGCTCCCCCCCCGACCAGCCCGCAGCCGACAGCATGGCCGATACCGAAGAGGCCGGCTTTGCCCTGCTGGCCAGCAAGGGGTTTCAGCGCTATGAGGTTTCCGCCTTTTCCCAGGACGGCCATGCCTGTCGGCATAACCTGAATTACTGGCAATTCGGCGATTACCTGGGTATCGGCGCAGGCGCTCACGGCAAGATCACCAATGCAAACCGAGGCACCATCCACCGCTACCAGAAAACCCGTAAGCCGGAAGACTATCTGGCCAACCCGGAAGAAGCCCGCCGTCAGCACCAGCCAGTGGCAGAAGACGACCGCTTGTTTGAAGCCCTGATGAACGGCTTGCGACTAGTGGCCGGTATCCGGTTACAGACTGTAGAGGACAACACCGGCCTTCCTGCGGCACAATGGATAAAGAATCTGGGGGAACTCCGGCAACAGGGATTGCTGGAGGTCACCGCTCAGCGACTGCACTGCACCGACAAGGGCATGCACCACCTGAACGGGGTATTGGCGAGGCTGGCAGAGGCGCTGTAACAAAGCGCTTGAACCACCCCCCAATGCTATCCACACTGTTTCCATGCATCACAACAGATACCGACTATGATCAAGACACGGAGCGGGCGCGAACAGGCGCTGGCAGAGCGCGAACAACTGTTTATCGAAGCCACCCGCCAGCAACTGTGCAACGAAGGCCTGCTCGGCATCCAGATGGCTGCCATTGCCCGAAGCTGTAATTTCGCTACGGGCACGCTGTACCACCACTTTGCCTCGAAAGAGGATTTGCTTATTGCGGTATGCACGGAGCTAACCACGACTCGCCGAGACTACTTCCAGCGCGTCGCCGACTCCGATCTCAGCACCCGTGACAAGATGCTGGCCTTCGCCGTGGCCTATGCCCTGTTTGCCCAGCACTACCCGGAACACTTCCGGCTGGAACAATATGTAATGACCGAAGTGGTCTGGCACGCAGCGTCTTCCAATCGCCGTGAGCAAATGCTGGAAGCAACCCAGCCCATCGGCCGCATGGTGGAGCAGGTGGTCAAGGACGCCATGGAAAATGGCGAACTGGAAACCCACGGCCTGGCGCCGCTGGCTTTCAGCATCGGCCAATGGTCCATGAGCATGGGCATGCACACCCTGATCCATGCGGAAGGGATTCTGGACATGTATGACCTGAAAGACCCCTACCGGATGCTGCTGCGCAATATCCAGCTACAGCTCAATGCCATGCAGTGGCAGCCGCTGGCTGACAACCCATTTGACGACACTGCACTCGACCAGAAGGTCGATGCTCTGTGTAAAACACTTTTCAGTGACCTGTGCAGTGAAAAGAAGCATTGTCTGACCTTGGGCTGATACCAACCGCTTAGCGTAGCCGGGATCGATACAGGCACGAACGAACAACCAGGCATAAAAAAACCCTACTTCCTCCTAAGTACAAAGGAGAAAGCAGGGTTTCCGCCCCAACAGGGCATAGATATTCTCAAAAACGCCAAACTACGGACGCTGCTGGCCCCTTGATCGTCACATTATCTTTGTCACGGTACAGCACGTATTCAGCATTGATCGCGACACTATCAGTAATATCCAGATCCACACCCGCCCCATAGGACGTATCGGTCCAATCATCATTGAAAGAACCCGCTGGCGTATCCAGCGTTTCCTTGGCATGAGCAACCCCCAGCACTGCATAAGGGGTCAACACCGTCTTATTGGACCAGCGCGCACGAACATAACCACCATAGAAATAATTCTGACGATACTCCAGATCCCCACCAGCTACGGACTCTTCGTTACTGACTACCGTCGTTCCCAGTCGCATTTCTGCACCGAAGTATTCACTAATGTCGGCACCCAACTTGACGACCAAGTCACCAGTATCAAAACGGTCGTCACCAAAAAAGCGGTCGTTTTGCTCAAGCTGCGCGTAACCCACTGCAAGGTAACCCTCAGCATAGGAGTTGGCCGACACGATCCCCAAACCGCACAACACCAGTGAGGCACAAAGCTTTTTCATGTTAACTCCTTGTTAATCAGCCTACCGGCTTACTTATTCTTTTGAGCATCTTTTGCTCTTTTCTCAGCAACAAGCTGATCGTGCTGGGCCGGGGTACAGCCGAGACAACGCAGAAACGTGCTGCGGGCCGGTGCTCTTACCAGTTTCTCGGCAGCCTCATCTTCATTGCCCCCCAGCAGACTGACTGGCAGCGTGACGGTAAAGAGCGCAAAGCCCACCAGCGTTGAGGCCGCTAACACCGGGCGGGCAATCAGGGCGTCCCCGATCATGGCCACTTCGCCTGGGCGATTATCCACGTCCCCCATGGATCGGGCATGGGTAGCAAGCGGCGTCATTGCACTCAGCACCAGGGTGGAGGCGAGAACAGATGCCACTACCGGGCGCTTTGCTCGCTTCATGGTGAATCCCTCTTGTGTTTTTATAGTTAAAGTATCGCTGACATTGTTCCAGCTAAGTCGTTAATATTCCGACAATTGCATCACAATCTACACCTTTGTTCGTAGCCCAGCAATAGGTTGCATGGTCAATTCATGACCAACAGCCCCTGGCTGAGGACCCAGTCTCACCCGTGGCAAGCCCCTCACATGCAAGGGCCTCCTAGCGCTGGCACTGCGGGCAATAACAGGTGCTGCGCTGGCCATGGCGATCTGCCTTGAGCAACGCCCCACACTGCAGGCAGGGCTGCCCGGCCCGACCATAGACATGCAGGGACTGGGCAAAATAGCCTGGCTGGCCATCCGCACTGGTAAAGTCTTTCAAGGTCGTGCCGCCCGCCTCGATAGCCTTGGCAAGCACCGCCCGAATGGCATCCGCCAACCGCTGATAACGCTCCCGGGAAATTCGACCTGCCGCGCGGGAAGGATGGATTCCGGCAAGAAACAGGCTTTCCTGCGCATAAATATTTCCCACTCCGACCACAGTGGCGTTATCCATGATGAAGCTCTTCACTGCAACCTTACGAGCCCGTGAGCGGGCAAACAGCCAGTCACCATCGAAGTCCTCCCCCAATGGTTCCGGGCCAAGCGCAGCCAGTAACGCATGGGGCTCGCCAGCAGGCTGATACAGCACACTGCCGAAACGACGCGGATCGTTGAACCGCAGCACCTTGCCACTATCGAGCAGCAGATCCACATGATCATGCTTGCGCAGAGGCAGAGCGGCCTCCACCACTCGCAAAGTCCCAGACATGCCGAGATGAATCATTACCTGGCCCGCCTCGAGCTCAATCAGCAGGTATTTAGCCCGTCGCCGCAGGGCAATGACCGGGCAATCCTTCAGCACATACAGGGCATCGCTGACCGGCCAGCGTAAACGCGACTCACGCACGGTAACGCCTTTCAGGATGCGCCCTTCCAGATGGGGGCGAATGCCTCTGAGGGTGGTTTCCACTTCGGGTAGTTCGGGCATGAAGAAAGCAGTGAACAGTTAATAGTGAATAGTGAATAGTTAAAATTCACCCGCTTCAGGTATGGTAGCAAACTGGCTGACGAATGCGTCTGCCTTTTGGTTTTCGCTGTTCACTATTCACTGTTAACTGTTCATTGCTATGTCCGTTTCCTACTGGCTCGGCGTCGACACCGGCGGCACGTTTACCGATTTTGTGCTGATCGGGGACGGCGAACCGCGTATTCACAAGGTACTGTCCACTCCCACGGCTCCCGAACAGGCCATCCTGCAAGGCATTGACGAGCTTGGACTCGGGGACGCCATGGCCGCGGGCAAGCTGGCCATCGTCCACGGCACTACGGTAGCCACCAACGCGGCACTGGAAGGCAAAGGTGCCCACACGGTGATGGTCACCAACCAGGGACTGGAGGACATTCTGCGCATCGGTCGGCAGAACCGGACAGAGCTGTATAACCTGACACCGACACCACCGCCGTCGGTACTGGAGGCCCTACCCGCTGTTGGAACACCTTGCCGGCTTGATGCCCAGGGCAAGGAAGTGACACCACTCAGTGAAGCGGGCCTGTCACAACTGGTGGAGGAAGTGCTTGCCCACAAGCCGCAATCTGTGGCCCTGTGTCTGCTGTTTTCCTACCTGAACCCGGCCCATGAGCAGCGCATCCGTCAGGCCCTGGAAGCCGCCGGCCTGCCGGTCAGTGCCTCCCACGCCATTCTGCCCACCCGGGGAGAGTATGAGCGTGGCATGGCCACCTGGCTGAATGCCTGGCTGGCCCCCAAGGTGGCAAACTACCTGCAACGCCTTCAGCAGGCGACTACCCCCGCGCCACTAGCCATCATGCAATCCCACGGCGGCACTATTGCCTCCGAGCAGGCCGCCGATCTGGCGGTAAACCTGCTACTGTCCGGCCCTGCTGGCGGCCTTGCCGCTGCCAATCGGCTGGGAGAACAGCTCCAGCAGCCGCAACTGATGACCTTTGACATGGGCGGCACCTCCACGGACGTTGCTCTGCTGGATGGCGACCTGCGGCTCACCCAGCAGGGTCACATTGGCCCCTATCCGGTGGCGGTTCCCATGGTAGACATGCATACCATCGGCGCCGGTGGCGGCTCACTGGCCTATGTGGATGATGCGGACCTACTCCACGTGGGGCCGCATTCCGCTGGCGCCGACCCGGGGCCAGCCTGTTATGGCCGGGACGGTGACCGGGTCACGGTCACCGACGCCAATGTAGTGCTCGGCCGTCTGCAACCGGATTTCGCCCTGGGCGGGACCCTGACACTGGATACCGCTGCCGCCCGAAACGCCATGCAAACCCTGGCGACGCAGCTGGGGCTCGGCGTGGAAGACACCGCCGAAGGGGTACTGGCATTGGCCAATGAACATATGACCCAGGCACTACGGGTGATTTCCATCCAGAAAGGCTTCGACCCGGCGGATTTTGCCCTGCTCAGTTTTGGCGGTGCCGGCGGCCTTCACGTCTGCGCCCTGGCAGACAATCTGGGCATGCGCCGGGCCATTGTCCCCCGTCGTGCCGGCGTCCTTTCTGCCGAGGGGCTGGTGTATGCGCCACGTAAACGCGAACACCTCCAGGCGCTGCCCGAGGCCTCTGACGACAAGGCACTGCAATCCCTGATCGCTGCTCTGCAACTGCAAGGCGACGAAGAGCTGATTCACGAAGGGGTCCCTGAGCGCGACATTCAGCACCGGGTCTTTGTGGATATGTGTTACCAGGGCCAGTCATCCGTATTACAGATACCATGGCAAAATGACGCTGCAGTGCGAGAAAAGCAGTTCCACGCTGCCCACGAGCAGCGCTTCGGCCACCGCCTCGCACTGCCGGTACAACAGGTGAATATCCGGGTGCAAAGCCTGGCCACCACCTCGCCGCCTCGCCAACCGCCTTTGCCTGCGCGCACCGGCAAGGCGACCCGGCATGCGCAACTGCCCGGCGTGAACCAGCCGGTGACCGTTTATGACCGTGAAGCCCTGGGCACGGGCCAGACCCTGCATGGCCCGGCATTGATCAGCGAAGCGGTGGGAACGACCTGGCTGGCCCAGGGCTGGCAGGCCTCGGTGGATCAGTATGGGCATTTATTGCTGGAACGCTCTCCCACCTGACGCCAATCCGTTTGGGCGAGCTCTGGCCGCATCACCCGGTTTTTGCTTTTTTACGTCCTGCGTCAGGCGTCAGGTCCAGGCGCTCTTTTTCCTACCGTTCATCCGCCCCTGGCCAACCCTTGGCCCGAAAGTCCGAATTTGACCCATCCGGCACCTTCTTCCTGTCATCCCGACTGGGCACAATAGGAACTCCGTTTTTACCTTGTGCGACTTTCATGCTGAATTATCTGAGCAACGGCCTGCTGGCCCCGAGCCTGGGTGCCCTGATTCTGATCACCCTGGCCATGACCCACATCACTATTGTCGGCGTCACCGTATACCTGCACCGCTATTCCGCCCACCGGGCCCTGGAACTGCATCCGGTGCTGAAACATTTTTTCCGCTTCTGGCTGTGGCTGACCACCGCCCAGAACACCCTGGAGTGGACCGCCATCCACCGCAAGCACCACGCCAAATGCGAAACCGAAGACGACCCGCACAGCCCGCAGGTCAAAGGCATCAAAAAAGTCCTCAGCGAAGGGGCAGAGCTTTATCGTGAGGAAGCGGAAAATCAGGAAACCCTGAAAAAGTACGGCGCCGGCTGCCCGGACGACTGGGTTGAGCGCAATATCTATTCCCGCTTCCCCATGGGCGGCGTGACTCTGATGGCGGTGATCGACCTGCTGCTGTTTGGTGCCGCCGGTATCACCGTGTGGGCGATTCAGATGATGTGGATTCCACTGTTCGCCGCCGGGGTCATCAACGGCATCGGTCATTACTGGGGCTATCGCAACTTCGAGTGCGCCGATGCCTCCCGTAATATTTCGCCCTGGGGCATCCTGATCGGCGGTGAAGAACTGCATAACAATCACCACACCTACCCCAACTCCGCGAAACTTTCCGTACGCCGTTTCGAGTTCGATATGGGCTGGGCCTGGATTCGTCTGTTTGAAATGCTGGGCATGGCCAAGGTGAAAAAAGTCGCCCCCAAGCCTGCCTTCGAGAAAAGCGCCAGCAAAGTGGACCTGGATGCCCTGCGAGGCATCATGCAGCATCGTTTCCAGGTAATGGCCACCTATCGCAAGACCGTCATCGTGCCGGTGTTCAAGCAGGAACAGGCCCGCGCCTGTGACGCTACCCGCGATTTGTATGCCCGTGCCCACGCCCTTTTCCATCGCGACATCAGCCTGATCAAGCCCGGCCAGAAAAAGCGGCTGCAGAAGCTGACGGAAAGCAACGAAACCCTGGATGCCATCTACCAGTTCCGGTTACGCCTGCAGGACATCTGGACCCAGACCAGCCGTAATTCTTCGGAGATGGTAGAAGCTCTGGAGCAGTGGTATCACGATGCCCGAGAGTCAGGCATTGCGGCCCTGCAGGAGTTTGCCGATCAGCTTACTCGCTATCGGCCGGCCACTGTGTCGCACTGACCTTCCGCCGCATCAAGGCACCACAAAAAAGGCCGCATTTTGCGGCCTTTTTTGTGGTGGACTTTTCGGTACGCAAGCAAGCTACTGTCGGCACTCAGCAATCACTGATCCGGCTCCACCACCACAATATTCTCAATCAGTTGAACACCATCTTGATTAGCAGCACTGACATTGACACTGATGCCTCCCAACCCGACACCCAGGGTTCTCAGCAAGGGGTTGATCACGGCCTCAGCCAGACTTGATATTACATCGTTCAACAGTGTCAGCACCGGCTCCAGAATTGGTTCCAATAACGGTGTCAGGTTGATCAACCCCAAACTGCTTTTAAGCAGCGAGGCCTCTTTCACCTCTACAGTAAGATCCAGGCCGGACAGGCCATCTCCCAGATCGCTATATTGTGACTGATCGCACCCATCAACCGGGTCACAATACAAGTCATAGCGCGGGTCCATGAATACCGTTTCTTCAACGCCCTCTACCCGACCCTCCACTTCTGCTCTCAGATAGAGTATGCCTTCGATAGGGGGGAGCAACCCGGACAGCAACGTCAACCTGCCGACGCTGGCTTCCAGCGGCTCAGGCTGCAACTCGCCATCCGAGCTCAATTTCCCGGTTACGATACGAGCCACTTCCCGCTCAATATTAACGCCAAATTCGACAGTGTTGGCCGTACCGCGAGCACAGTCAGCAGACACCAGCTGGCCCTCCCCACCACCAGCATTCACTGCCAGAGGAATCGTCAGATCAGCCAGAGAAAACGCCACTAACCCCAGGTTTATCGGCAACAGCTCCACATCCGCCGATAATTGCAAGGTCACATCCGGGGCATAGAAACTGGTCACCCACTCACCATCCGCATCCTGACGAGCCGGCCCCACGGCCACTGTGGGCGGCTCGCCCACGTTCAGACCCAGGTCCACAGTATTGATATTGGCAATCAGAGGAACGGACAGGTTGTTGATATTAAGGGGTAACGACAACACGCCACCTTCTCCAGCCTGCTGTTGTTCGGCCAGATTAAGCACCAGACTGATGACCAGATCGTAGACAGGAAACTCGCTGGACGCCGGGACCGAGGCATTTTCTACCACATCAACGATGTCACTCACTTTGATGGTTTCTATCCCCTGGGCCGTCACCAGGTCATCCAACATTTCCGCCACCGGCGCGGTAGCACCACCAACATCACGGAGTGCAGCCGCAAGGGCGGAGGCTTCAAGGGGCAAAAGATCCACAAGGTCATCAACCCCAGCCGCAGAAAGCAGGTCACCCAACCGCACCGTAGCGTTTTCAAGACTGTTCAGATCAGTAGGATCGAGACCAAAACCGGGCTGATTGAGAACAACACCGAGCAGACTGCCCAGCAAGGTGCCATCTCCCCCCACACCGGCGGTGCCGCCAGCCGCACTGACAGTCGCCACCACCTCCTTGCGCACAGCGGCATTGACGGAAATGTTGATGCCCCCAAACACCGATTGCGGCAACAGCATGGAAATCGGCTCCGTGCGGGTATAACTCACCAGCACCGCATTACTTTGTTCGATAATACTGACCGGGGCGAAAGCCACGACACCATCATTATCAGCATCGTCAATCACGCCGAGCTGCACCTCCAGCTCTTCACCAGCACCCTGAAAGCCCTGGGCGACTGCCGCTGCCAGTGCGCGTTGCTGGACAAGGGCAGTGCTGGGTGCTTGCCCACCACAGGCCTGAGCCTCTCCTGCTGCCGCCTGGGCCGCCACATTCACCTGAGCCTGCATATCACTGCGCAGGCTGTACAGGCGCGCGCCATCAAGCGCCATTACCATGAGGATAATGACGATCAACAGCAACAGCGGGGTAATAATCGACAGGGCCCCGCGCTGCCGGAGACGGTTAATTGTCGTCTCGGGTCTGTTCACCGAAGCTTTCCGGGATCGCGGTACGGAAGGAGTCTGCCAGTCGGCGCTGGGTATCCACATAAAGCGGCGCCGCCAGTTCACTCTGCCCTGCCGGGCGGGAATCGCGCTGCTGGTTGAGCAACCAGTCAGTCACTGTCTCTGATTCATTGCTGACGACCTGCCCGGAAACACCAAAGCTATAGGTTTGCTGGGGTTCCGCCGCCAGCACCGCTCCAGGCAACATGAGTATCAAGACCAGTTTCTTCATTGTCGGGTCCTCCCGAACTGCTCACTGAGTTTCTCGGCATAGGCGATTTCATCCTCCGAGAACCCATAATTGGACTGTAACGCTTGCAGTCCCTCACGGTCATCGGTCATCAGATAGGCTACTGCCAGATTCTGACGAACCGGTCCCTTGCCATTAGCCAGTTCAAGGGCTGTACGCAACTCGAAGGCGGCATCTTCATAGCGTCCCACCAGCATCAGCGCATAGCCATAATCATTACGCACCTGCGAGGTGGCAGGCGCAAGGCTTCGTGCACGCTCCAGATGCGACAGTGCCGCCATGACTTCATGACGCTTGAGCAGCACCATACCCAGCCCATGGCGGCTGCGACCATCATCACAGCGGTTGGCGAGGGTCCGGTATACCTGTTCAGCCTCATCCAGCTTGCCGGAGGCTGCCAGCAACTGGCCATATCGCAGCCAGTGATCAATGGCGCTCATCGGCTTGCTTTCCAGCTGTGCCAGAGCCGCATAGTTGCGCCCCTTGGCCATCAGGGTATCGACCATTTCCAGATCCACACGCTGCTCTGGCTGCAATGCGTCCTTGCAGGCAATTGCTGATACATCCACTGTCCCGGGGGCCGACTCCGGTACCGACTGGTGGGCACAACCCGCCAGCAATACCAGTGCTCCCCAAACCATGCCACGCATGTTGTTACTCCCTTGTTATCGTGCCAATGCATCGGCGATGGAAATCACCGCCGGTCCGCCGATCAAGATAAACAATGCCGGCAGCATGAACGCCATCATTACCACCGTCATCTTGGCGCCGATCCGGTTGGTTTCCTCCCGGATGCGGCTACGTTCCACGTTCTGGGCTTCTTCAATAATCTGATCCAGGCTCGCTGATACACCCGCACCCAGTTGGCTGCTTTGCTTCATCAGCACCACATAGCTACGCAGCACCGGAATACGTTTGTTTTCACCCAGTTCATCCAGCGCCTGAGTCCGCTCCGCGCCAGATTTCATGAGCCGGTTAAAGCGGTCTATTCGCATAATAAGAATGGGCAAAAGCGGTCGCCCCTGGCGTCCGATGATGCGTAGTACTCGTTCCAGCGAGAGCCCCGCCTCCATCAGCATCCGCGTCATGTGACAAAGCTCTACGGCTTCCAGGTTCTGTCGCAACTCGGCCTGGGCACCCATGCCACGAATCATCCGCCGCGGCACAATAAACCCTGCAGCCGACGCCAGCAGACCACCCAGCAAACCAAAAACCAGAAACCCCACCAACGCCACCAGGCCCGGCAGCAGCCAGCAGGACAGCAGGTAGATGACCTGGGATTGTTCGCGGCTCTTGCCCATGCCGGCCAACGCCTGGCGAATCTCCTGATAATCGCCGGAAGCGACAGAGGAGTCCGTCAATGCACTGGAAAGCTTCCAGAGCCAGAACCCCCGATCCTCATCGTCCCGATGACTGCCGCTATCCTGCAAACGCTGACTGACGCGCGCACGCAGTGCCCAGTCCCGGGTCTTGTATACCAGCCACAAGGACAACGCAGACAGAAGAATGGCGACTATCAACAGCACATTATTCACGGCCCACCCCCTGGATCATTCGCCAGATCACCAGCACGCCCACACCCTGCAGGATGCCGGCGATCATCAGCATGGTATGGCCGGTATCCGTGTTCAGCAGAACCTCGGCATACTTCTCGTTGATCAGCATCATGTACGCAGCCATGCCCAGTGGCAGCAGGGTAAAGGCACCGGCGGTAAAACGGGTTTCAGCAGTTGACGCAAGAAATTCCCGACGCAGCTCCTGCTGGGAGCGAAGCGAGGTGGCCACCTGCTCAAGTACCGGCCGAATGGAGGAACCAAACCGGGCAGATGTGCGCAAAGCAATGGAAACCAGCACCAGAGACGACACCTGATAAAGCCGGGAAAAATCTTCAAACAGGCCGGTGTAATCCCGCCCGGATTCAATGGCACTGCGCAACCGGAAGGTCAACGGCGCAAATACTGGCGGCGCATCCTGAAAGGATTCCAGCAAGGATGCCTCCAGGGACCGGCCCGCGCTCATATAGCGCAAGGTGGATTCCATGATCCCGGGAAGAGATTCAAAAATCATTCGCCGTTGTTGCTGGAAGCGAAACCGCCAGTACATCCACAGGCTTGCCGCCAACAGGGCCAGCACTACAGCAGCCGCAATGAACCCCGAAGATGCCAGCACCAGCACCACGATCAAGAAGATAACAATACCGAGTAACGACAACTGTACTCTGGACAGGCGGATATCGGCCCGCAATAACAGCCGCTCCAGCGGCCCCGCCACCACTCGCACCTGTCCCGGCTCACCACCGATTTCCATGCGCTGCTGCAAACGCTGGCGTACCCGCTCGGTGAGCAGGCTACGTTGCCGGTAGCGAAACCAGACGAGCTGCATCAGCACTGTCAGCACGGCAATAATGCCGAGCATCTGCGCCATGCCGAGCAACTCCACCGCACTCATTCCTGACTCCTGTACAGGTAATCCATGTGGTAGAGGTCATTTTCCGTTGGTGTCAGCGCCACCACCTCACTGACTCGGCGGCGGCCATCGGGCAGCCTTTCCAGCTGAATGATGATATCCAGCGCCGAGCCAATCAGCCGGCCAATGGCGGTTTCGCTGGCTTCATAGCCACTGACCGCCAGCAGGGTTTCGATCCGCACCAGGGCATCGCGGGTGCTATTGGCATGAATGGTGCTCATGGAACCGTCATGGCCGGTGTTCATGGCCTGCAGTAATTCGATGATCTCGTTGGAACGCACCTCGCCGAGAATAATCCGGTCAGGGCGCATCCGCAGGGCGTTGATGACCAACTCCCGGGCACTGATTCTACCCTTGCCTTCGGTATTGGCCGGGCGGGTTTCCAGACGAACCACATGGGGATGGTTAAGCACCAGTTCGGCAGAATCCTCAATGGTGAGAATACGCTCCTGCCGAGGAATATACTGGCTGATCAGGTTCAGCATGGTGGTCTTACCAGTACCCGTACCGCCACTAATGATGATATTTCGCTGCGATTCCACTGCCTTGACCATGGTGTCCAGGCACGCTTCGGTCAGGGAGCCGCTGTCAATCAGCTCCTGTGCGCTCAGGTGGTTACCGGTGAATTTACGGATACTGATACTGGGGCCGTCCAGGGCCAACGGTGGAATGATCGCATTGACCCGGGAACCATCCGGCAGGCGGGCATCCACCATGGGGCTGGATTCATCCAGCCGGCGCCCCAGAGGAGCCAGCATGCGACGAATCACCCGCACTACATGGTCATCATTGATGAACCGCACCGACGCCTTTTGCAGCACCCCGGCCACCTCAATGAAGACACTGTCCGGACCATTGACCAGAATATCGTTGATCCGCGGGTCAGCCAGCAAAGGCTCCAGCGGCCCGTAGCCGGTCACCTCGTCCAGTGTATCGCGCACCAGCTGATTCAGATCCTGGGTGGACAGGGGCACCCGGTTAAGGGCGATATGCTGCCCCGCTGCGGTCCGGACAAAATCCGCAAGCTGATCGCGGCCGGCATTGCCTACCTCGATGCCTTCTTCATCCAGCCGCTCCACCACCCAGCGATGGGTGCGATCCTTGAGGTGCTGGTACTCCGCGTCGATTCGTCCCGCCACAAGCGCTCCTGCTATCCGTTGCTACGCAGTCGTTGCCACCAGCTGTCGCTGGCACCGTTTTCCTGCTGGGACTCCAGTTTGTTCATCAACGTCTGCAGGCTACGGCTGTAACGACAGCGGGGAGACTGCTCCTGAATCGGCAACCCGCTGTTCATGGCCATCAGGCGATGACGCCAGTCCATGGGCAATCCCCCCAGCAGGCTCACTCCGGCGGTCTCCGACAGCTCGTCCAGCCCCGGTGGCACCTTGCCTTCCATGCCATCCACCACAAGATGGACCTGGCTATCGCGGCCCAGGTGAGAGCGCCATTCATTGCCCAGGGTCCGCACGGCATGGGCCTGGTCCACCAGCGGCTGCATGGTGATCAACAGATGGCGGGCATGAATGCCCAGCGCTCGCACCCAGTGGCGGCTCTCCAGAGTGCCCACATTGATCACGATGCGATCGAACATCTGCATCAGGTGATTGAGCGCGATAAACAGATCTGCACTGCGGTCCCCCTCCAGCTCATGGCTGTCGATACCACCGGCCAGCAAACGCAGCCCCGGGCGATACTCTTCCAGAGCGGTGCCGATCAGGGTTTCATCCAGGGTTTCCGGGCTCGCCAGCAAGTTCTCCAGGGTGTATTCGTTGTGCACATCCAGATAGAAAATACCGCGCTCGGCGGGCTGGGTATCGATAGCCAGGCAGCGTTCATTGGGAAACAGGCGATTCAACCCCAGCGCCACATTCTGAGCCAGAAAACGGGTATCCACCGTGGGGCTGGCTGCTGCAACCAGGGTCAGATTATTGGTGGCCGAACGAGCCTGATCATCATAGTGACCGACCCGCAAAAGCTGATGGCGACGCAAGCGATCACGAACATCGCCAGCTTCACTGCCCGCCACAAAACAATCCCGGGCACCGGCGCGCATGGACTGCAACAGCAATTCCTGATTGGCGCGAGCACAAACGGTAATCACGGTTACCCAGGGGCGAGCACTGGTCAGGGCAGTGATAATGGCCAGCGACTGGTCCATATCCACTTCGGAAATTTCCACCATCACGACATGAGCCGTGGTGGCTTCCAACAACCGCAGCACACGGGTCAGATCACTGCGGCTGACCTGTTCCAGCCGGAAAGGCTCATCCACCACCCGCTCCAGCCATGCCTCAATACCGTCGTCGTCGACGACGGAAAGAACAATGTCATGATCACTCATAGCATCACCAGCTCAGGCCGTGACGAATGGGCTGAGAACCACGGCGGCTTTCCGTGGCCATATCCAGCCAGCCCATACTGCTGCTGTGGTAGCCCGCGCCAGGCAGGGTCACCGGAGGTTCGGTACTTTGCTGTGGCGTCACCAGATGGGGCGTCACCACCATCACCAGCTCCTTGTCACTTTTCTCGATACGTGAAGAGCGGAAAAATGCACCCAGCAGCGGGATATTACCAATGCCCGGCAGTCGATTACTGTTATTGATGGTGTTGCGGCTGACCAGACCACTAATGATAAAAGTCTCTCCCGGCGCCAGAGATACGGTGGTCTCAGCACGCCGCACCCGCAGGCCCGGCACCGCCACGCCACCGGTTTCCACACCGGCAGAGAAATCTAGTTCGGATACTTCCGGCGCCACCTTGAGAATAATCTGTCCGGCATCAATCACCGTAGGGGTCAGACTCAGGCCAATACCGAATTCCTTGAACTCGATCTGTATCCCGGTGTTATCACTGCGAATGGGAACGGGGAACTCACCGCCGGACAGAAAACTGGCACTCTGTCCGGACAGGCTGGTCAGAGAGGGCTCCGCCAGGGTGTACGCAAAGCCGCCGGCTTCGAGAGCATTAATGGCCAACACTGAATTGGGGCCAAACCCGAACAGATTGAAACCGTCTGAACTCAGCGGCGCCGGTACCATTCCCGGTACCTGGAAGCCAGCCCCGGGAGGCGCAACACCCACGGCAGACTGGCCATCATTAAAGACATTACTATAGCTCATACCCAGTTGATTGAGCTCGGAACGGCTAACCTCCAGCACGCGGATATCCGTCTGCACCTGGGTACCAAAGGGCAATGCGGACCCCAACGTAGTTGCGACTACCACGGTGCTGCGAAGTGGCTTTGACTCGCCACGCAACCATACCGATATCACCGCCGAGCCCTCAGCCTTGGCCGTCAGCAACAGCTCTTCACTGCCGGTCACGGTAAGCGCTGCCACCTTCGGGTCGGAAGTCGCCACCTTGGCCACGGCGGCCGGAAAGTTCAGAACTTTCTGATCTCCAGGCGCAACTCGCATGGTGCCTTGAAGGGTTTCCGCCTGCGCCACCATGGCAAGCGACAGAGAGAAACATAGTGCCAGGCAGGTCCCAGCCCCCTTCCACAACCACTTAACGCACATAAGTGCTCCTTGACTCTGATCCCTCATACACTTCCACTTTCTGACCCGGTGTCGCCCGTGGTGCAGGTTCGCGGGCCGCCGGGAACAGATCCTTGTAGTAAACCGGTTTGGCTTTCTTGTCTTCGTCGCTGTCGTCAGCAGCCTTGTCCAAGCTGGCCACCACCGCCAATCGCAATGTACCTTCTTCCGAGGCAAGCAACAGTGTCGGCACCTTGTCTTTCGGTACCGCCAGTACCACCGTGTTGTTGCGGCGCTGGGCCTCGCGATCCTGATCACTGCTGGCCGCAGCCATGGCGCCCTTCACGGCAAGCACCTGAAGGCTGCGCAGCAGTACCATGGCAGCCGGGTTATCCCTATCCGCTTTTTGAAACGACACCACCACATCGACCAGATCACCGGGTTGCAGCAAACCACCGGCCATGACCACATCATCCACACCTACCGCCACAGCGCGGAAACCGGAAGGCAGGGTACTGGGCAGGGTGCCGCCAGGCTCAAGGTGGTTACGGGAAAGCAGCTCGCCCGGGCGGGCGTATTGACGTAATTCCTTGCCGACGACCTTTTCATCGGCGGTCAGCACATTGGGGATGGGCGCCGGCGAGGATACTACCGCCAGAGCTTCTTCACCCAGGGAGTCACCGATATTGAGACTTTCAGTAACGACCCAATAGCGGTAACTGGGCGTTTCCTGATCGCGCACTTCCTCGCCGGAGGCGTTATCGCGGACTACCAGCGACGGTGCCGGGTCGCGACTTAATCCCACCAGCGCCAGTATCAGCGCAACCAATGCCACCGCCAACGCCGGCAGCATGTAGAGCAGTCTTGATCCCATGTTCTCTCCGGAACATCCCTGTCAAATATTGATTCTTTTGCCGACCCGCATCTCTAGATCAAAACGCGGCCCGGGCATCCACATCCAGTTGTGCCGGCAGGGGCGGGAAATCCCCCAGCATGCCGAAACTTAACGCCGGCACAATCGGGTTGGTTTGATAATTGGGGTATACCAGACTGCAGCGAAGCACTACTACCCCCCCCGCGATGGTTTCCAGCCCACAGGCCGAATCCGTATTCAGGTTATCTGCCAGGCTTTCCGGTAACTGCGCCACCAAGCCAGCCAAAGCCATGTTGGCCCTCTGTGTTACAGCTGTGCCGATATTACTGGCCTGGTTATCAGACCGGTCAACATACAGCGCCGTGGATACTGCGGTATCCACGGCAGCCTGCATACGATACTGGGCAAAGAAAGTCAGACCGTAGACCGCCGCACCATAGAGCATGGCAACTACGAAGGGGAAAAGCATCAAAAACTCTAGAGCCACTGCCCCTAACGCTTTTCGACGCATTCGCATTCTAATAACCTGCTAGATAGAAGACTTTTAGCCGCCTTCGCCACCACCGGCCGCATCGTCAAACAGATTCTGGAAGGCGGTTTCAAAAGTGTCTTTCACGGTGTCATTGGTTGCAAGAACACCGATGATGATGATCAGGGCAGCAGCCAAAACAATATATTCCAGTGCACTGGCACCACGCTGGTTGTGCGCTCGCCCAGGCAATTGGGTGTACAGCCGGATCATCAATAAACGAAACATATCTTTAAAGGTACTCATAGTGCTCTCCGTTGCACGTCCCTTGATGTGAAAATCACGTGAATGCATATGCGAAAAAGTGAACTTCGCATTTGATGCTATGCATCTGTGAGGTGCATCACAACTTCCACTGCGTAGTGTTTTGTAGCGATGCACTTCTATCTGTAAACGTAGCACCAGAGTGCCGACAACCGCATTGCAAAAGCCCCATTCGGGCCTGAAAGGTGACGAACGGTGTTTCAAAAGCACAGAATTGCAGGTAGTTGACAGACAACCATGGTGGCTTTGTGATACCAAGGGCCCTGGCTGCGGAACATTGCACTCTCGGGCAAGGCTACAAACATGCCACCAATCCTTAAGAACCCGGCTCAGGACGACAAAACCAAAACATCCACAGCCCCCCGTTCCTGATCGAATTCCAGCCATAAAAAAACCCAGGACAAAGTCCCGGGTTTTTTTATGTCCGTTGCCAGGCAGGCAGGAAGAAAATCGTTACTTGATCTTCGCTTCCTTATAGGCCACGTGCTTGCGCACGACCGGATCATACTTCTTGGTTTCCATCTTTTCAGGATGGAGACGCTTGTTCTTGGTGGTGGTGTAAAAATGACCAGTGCCAGCAGAGGACACCAGGCGGATTTTTTCACGAATAGGACCGGCCATGGGTTAGCTCCTTAATTAGCCTTAAACACGCTCGCCGCGAGAACGGATATCAGCCAGCACGGCATCAATCCCTTTCTTGTCGATAATACGCATGCCCTTGGAGGTCACACGCAGGCGCACAAAGCGCTTCTCGGACTCAACCCAGAAACGATGGTGGTGCAGATTCGGCTCGAAACGACGCTTGGTCTTGATGTTCGAGTGAGAAACGCGATTGCCCGTTACAGGGCGCTTACCGGTCACCTGGCAAACTTTGGACATTGTCTTGCTCCGTAAATCTTCTTGCGGGGGGACGGTAGAGCCCCGGAAAAGGCGCGTTTTATACCAATCCGCCGGTCAAGTTTCAAGCTAAATCTTGGATATTCGACCGGAAGGGCCAGGATTCAGGGACTTACCTCCGCCTTGCCAAGACCTGGCAGGGCGAAAATACCCCGCAGAGAATCTTCGCAACGCCACTATAAGGCCCCTCTCGAGGCCAGCGACACCCAGCCACCATCACCGATCACCAGATGATCCAGCACCCGAATCTCCATCAGCCCCAGCGCCTCCACCAGCCGCCGGGTGATGGCATGGTCGGACTGGCTGGGTTCCGCCACACCGGAGGGGTGATTGTGAGCCAGAATCACTGCCGCCGCATTGTGCTCCATGGCCCGGCGCACCACCTCCCGCGGATACACCGCTGCCGCATCGATAGTGCCCTGAAACAACTGCTCAAAGGCAATCAGCCGATGCTTGTTGTCCAGAAACAGGCAGGCAAACACCTCGTAAGGCAACCCGCGCAGGCGAGCAGTGAGTAACTGCCCGGCCTTGTCCGGATTATCCAGCGGCAAGCCCCGCTCCAGAGGTTCAGCCAGATAACGCCGCCCCAGCTCCAGGGCCGCCAGCAACAAAGCCCGCCGGGCAGTGCCCATGCCCGGCAGACGGGCCATACGCTCCGGCCCGGCATCCAGCAAGGCGCGCAGCCCGCCCCCTGCCAACAACTGTGTTCTGGCCAGATCCACCGCTGTCATACCCTGCTGCCCGGTGCGCAAGAAAATCGCCAGCAGCTCCGCATCACTCAGTGATTCCGCCCCTCTTGCCAGCAACTTTTCCCTGGGCCGCTCATCCGTCGGCCAGTCAGTTATCGCCACAGGAACGCTCCACACGGCATGGAACCACGCAACATGGAATAATCAGACATCACGCCGCCTCCAGCTTTCTCAGCACGCCCATAGCCCTGGGCGATATTGGACGGTATTCCCAGCGCCGCTTTTTGCATCTGGCCAGCCAGCCCAGAGCGTTTTTCTCTCGGCCACCACTTGGTCATCCCATATACCGCTTCGGCCAATTCCACCGCTCCCAGCCAAACTCGCAAATTTCTATAGCGCCGATTCTCTCTCTCCACCTTTTCGCCCCTGATCTTTTCCGTGTTGCGTGCTTGCATGCTGCGTGCCGCGCCTCTTTTACAGTGCTACCCTATGCGCCTCGATTAATAGCATTCCGGGGGCAGCATCGGCAGACGAGATTTGCCATGATTGCCGTCAGCCAATAAGGGTTCTCGCATGCATCGTCTGGTGAACAAACGCATCCTTCTGGGAGTCACGGGCGGGATTGCCGCCTATAAAGCCGCCGATCTGGTTCGTCGCCTGCAGGATGTGGGTGCCCAGGTGCGGGTGGTGATGACCCAGGGAGCCTGCGAATTCATTACCCCATTGACCATGCAGGCCCTGTCCGGGCATCCGGTCCATACCACCTTGCTGGACCCCAACGCGGAAGCCGCCATGGGCCATATCGAGCTGGCACGGTGGGCGGATCTGGTGCTGATTGCTCCGGCCTCGGCCAACTTCATGGCGCGCCTGGCCCATGGCCATGGCAACGATCTGCTCGCCACCCTCTGCCTGGCCACCGGCGCCCCCATCGCCATCGCTCCGGCCATGAATCAGCAGATGTGGGCGGACACCAGCACTCAGAAAAACCTGCTGATCCTGCAGGAAAAGGGCATCAAGGTGTTCGGCCCCGGCAGCGGCAGCCAGGCCTGCGGCGAAATCGGCGCAGGGCGGATGCTCGAGCCGCTGGAGATTCTCCAGCATGCCGCCGAGGTCTTCGATTACCAGCTGCTCACCGGCAAGCATGTGGTGATTACCGCCGGCCCCACCCGCGAGGCCATCGACCCGGTGCGCTATATCACCAACAAGAGTTCCGGGAAAATGGGCTTCGCCCTGGCCGAGGCCGCTGCCGAAGCCGGCGCGCGGGTCACCCTGATCGCCGGGCCGGTCAATCTGCCGACTCCTTCTCGGGTAGACCGGGTGGACGTTAGCCGGGCGGTGGATATGTTCGATGCCTGCATGAAAACCGTGGACGAGGGCTGTGATGTATTCATTGCCACCGCCGCCGTGGCCGACTACCGCCCCACCGTCACCGCCGACCACAAGATCAAGAAATCCACCGAGGAGATCCACCTCACCCTGGTCAAGAACCCGGACATCATCGCCGCCGTGGCCAGCCACGCCAAACGGCCCTTCACCGTGGGCTTCGCGGCGGAAACCCAGGATGTGATTGAATACGCCCAGGGCAAGCTGAAGAGCAAAAAACTGGATATGATCGCCACCAACGACGTGTCCGGCACCAATGTGGGCTTCAACAGCGACAACAACGCCCTCACGGTGATCTGGCCGGGCGGGCACAAGGTGTTGCCGCTGGCCTCCAAAGCTCAGATTGCCAAACAACTGATCGAACTGATTGCGATACGGTATAAAGATTGATGCTGGCACGCGTCATGCCGCACGCAACACGCCCCAGTGATGCCTGCCGCGTGAAGGGTGCTGCCTGACCGAAGGGAAAACCATGAAACTGCAATACCGCGTTCTCGACGCCCGACTGGGCGACACGATTCCTCTGCCTCATTACGCCACCGACGGCTCCGCCGGTCTGGACCTGCGCGCCATGGTAAAAGAGCCACTGACGCTGGAACCGGGACAGACCGAGTTACTGCCCACCGGCATGGCCATTCACATCAGCGACCCCGGCTATGCGGGCATGATCCTGCCGCGCTCCGGGCTGGGCCACAAACACGGCATCGTACTGGGCAATCTGGTGGGACTGATTGATTCCGACTACCAGGGTGAGCTGATGGTGTCCTGCTGGAACCGGGGCAACCAGCCATTCACCGTGGAGCCCGGCGAGCGCATCGCCCAGCTGGTGATCGTGCCGGTGATGCAGGTGCAACTGGAACAGGTGGAGACTTTCACCAACACTGAGCGGGGCAGCGGCGGTTTCGGCCACAGCGGCCGTCACTGAGCCTGATCCGGAGGGGACATGGGGAACAACAAGAAGAACAATAAAGGCGCCGACGTCAGCGTATTCAAGCCACTGGCACCTCTGCTGATTGCCGCCGTGGCGGCCATCCTGGTGGCCGGCGGTGCCACCTGGTTTTATCAGACCAGGGTGGCAGACGCGGCACAACAACAGCAAGCCGCCACGCAGCTTGCCCAGTCCATCGCCAACCTGGGCCAGAGCCATATCCAGGCTCACCAGCAACAGCTGGCGTTGCTTGCCACCCGTAACGATGTGGATCACGCACTATCCACTGACACCGTCGCAAGCTTCAACTCCCGTCATCACCAATGGTTGCCGGATGCCAGCCTGCGCCTGGTGCCACGCCGTGGCGCGAACACCGACGATTTCAGCTATACCGCCCAGCAACTGCTCAAGGAAGTGCGTCTGGGCCAGTCACCGGGCCCCGTCATCATTGCCGGCCAGCCCCCCACCCTGATTCTGGTGAAAGCCACCCGCACCCAGAGTGGCGCCCTGCTGCTACAAGCGCCTCTCAGTGCATTGGCGAAAAGCCTGCAAGACCTGACCCCCACCGGGGGGCAACTGCAGGTAACATTCGCTGGCAGCAACCTCTTCAGCCAGCCCGGCAACAACGATGGAACCCGTGCCGACGCCACTGCCGGCCCGGTGAAGGTCCAACTGACGCTACCCACCGCCGACAGCAATCTGCTGATGATCAGCACCATCGTTGTGGCCCTGGGCATCGTGTTGCTGTTGCTCGGCACCCTGGTGGTCAGTCGCTTGCTGGCCCGGTTTCTCAAGCAGGACTGTGCCGAACTGGTTCGCTACTGCGATGAACTGGCGCGCCAGCCCGGCGTCAGCGCCCGCAATCACTTCCATTTTCCGCTTTTCAGCACCGTCAACGACGCCCAGGCGCGCATGGCAACCAAGCTGCGAGAGCGGGGAGGGACGGGCCGCCCCGCTGTGAAAAAACAGTCGGAAGACCTGGTCGTAGTGGAAGAAAGTGACGACGGCATTCTGCTGATGGACGAGGAACAAGGCGAGACCCTGCCGGATAGTATCTTCCGTGCCTACGACATCCGTGGTGTTGCCGGCGACACACTCACCGCCCAAGGTGTGTATCTGCTTGGCCGCGCCATCGGCGCCGAAGCTGGCGAAGCCGGCCAGCAAAGCGTACTGGTGGCCCGGGACGGGCGCCTGTCCAGCCCGGAACTGAGCCGCTCGCTGATCAAGGGCCTGCTGGAGTCCGGTCGCGATGTCATCAACCTGGGGCTGGTGCCCACCCCGGTGCTCTACTACGCCACCGAAGTGCTGGAAACCCGTAGCGGCGTCATGCTCACCGGCAGCCACAATCCGGCCAGCCATAACGGCCTGAAGATCGTCATCAATGGCGACACCCTTTACGGCGAACGCATCTCAGCCTTGCAGGATCGTATCCGCAACAAGGTTTTCAGCGAAGGAAAAGGTCGCGAGGAAGAACGCGACATCAGCGACCGCTACCTGAGCGACATCACCAGCGACATAGTATTGGCTCGCCCGCTGAAGATCGCCATTGACTGCGGCAACGGCGCTGGCGGTGAACTGGCTCCAGAGCTCTTCAAGCAACTTGGCTGTGAAGTGACCCCTCTGTACACCGATATCGACGGCAACTTCCCCAATCACGCCCCCGACCCGGGCAACCCGGAGAATCTGGCTGACCTGATCCGCATTGTGCAGCAGGAAAATCTGGACCTTGGTCTGGCTTTTGATGGCGACGCTGACCGGGTGGCGGTGGTCACCAACAGCGGCGAAATCATCTGGCCCGACCGTCTGCTGATGCTGTTTGCCAAGGATCTGCTGGGACGCAGCCCGGGCGCAGACATTCTCTTTGACGTAAAATGCAGCCGGGCTCTGCCGGCCATTATCCGCAAGAACGGTGGCCGCCCGATGATGTACAAGACCGGGCATTCGCTGATCAAGGCCAAAATGAAAGAGTGCGGTGCGCCACTGGCCGGCGAGATCAGTGGCCACATCTTCTTCGCCGACCGCTGGTTCGGCTGTGATGACGGCCTGTACGCCGGCGCTCGTCTGCTGGAAATACTCTCTCTGCAGGATGACAGCGCCGGGCAGGTGTTCGACGGTCTGAAAACCGGCCTCACCACCCCGGCCCTCTACATTGATGTGAGCGAAGAAAACAAGTTTGCCATTGTGGATGCCCTCGCCGCTCGCGCCGATCAATTCGCCGGCGGCCGCCCCAACACCATCGATGGTTTGCGGGTGGACTTCCCGGACGGCTGGGGCCTGGTGCGCGCCTCAAACACCACGCCGTCGCTGGTGGCCCGCTTCGAAGGCCGCGATGAGGACGCCCTGGAAAGAGTCAAGGAACAGTTCCGCAAGCACCTGCAGGCCGTGGACGACAGCCTGGAATTGCCGTTTTGAGTTAGAATTGCGAAAGACGAGTTGCAAGCGGCAAGTTAAAAGGTGCTAGGCGCGAGGAGGGTTATAGTTGCTTACACGCAGCGTCCCCGCACCTGCCCTGTAAGCGCGACCGAGGACGTCGTCGCATGGCACAACCGTTGTCCGCGCTGAAACTTTCAACTTGTCACTTGCCACACCCCGGCCATCTCAAGGAGATCCAATGGACACCAACAGTGCCCACGACACTGCCCGGATTCTGATCGAGGCGCTGCCCTACATTCAGCGCTTTTCCGGTGCCACCGTGGTGATCAAGTACGGCGGCAACGCCATGGAAAACGACGAACTGAAAAACAGCTTCGCTCGCGACGTGGTGATGCTGAAACAGGTTGGCCTCAACCCGGTGATCGTTCACGGCGGCGGCCCGCAGATCGGCAGCCTGCTGGAACGCCTGGGCAAGGAATCCAAGTTTGTTCAGGGTATGCGCGTCACTGATCAGGAAACCATGGACGTGGTGCAGATGGTTCTCGGCGGCCTGGTCAACAAGGACATCGTCAACCTGATCCAGCACAACGGCGGCCAGGCCATCGGTCTCACCGGCAAGGACGGACGCCTGATCAAGGCCCGCAAGATGCTGCTCAAGGCACAGGACAAAAACGACCCGGCCCTGCAGACATCGGAAATTATCGACATCGGCCATGTGGGCGAAGTGCAAGGTATTGATACCACCATCATCGACCTGATTGCCGGCAGTGATTTTATTCCGGTAATCGCCCCTATCGGCGTGGATAAAGATGGCGTTAGCTACAATATCAATGCGGATCTGGTGGCCGGCAAAATGGCCGAGGTGTTGCGCGCCGAAAAATTGATCCTGCTCACCAATGTGGCGGGCCTGAAAGACAAACAGGGTAAAGTACTCACCGGCCTTAGCGCCGAGCGGGTCGATGAACTAATCAAGGACGGCACCATCCACGGTGGCATGCTGCCCAAGATCGGCTGCGCCCTGGAAGCGGTAAAAAACGGCGTACACACCGCTCACATCATCGATGGGCGGGTATCCCACGCGGTGCTGCTGGAAATCCTTACCGATCAGGGGATCGGGACCCTGATCAGCAAGGACTGAGACTGTAGGAGCCATGCTCGCATGGCGAACATGGCAACGCCTTCAGGGACTTCGCCATGCAAGCATAGCTCCTACGAGGGCTGACAATATAACAATCGGGAACGACGCTACATGACCGAAAAACAACCGTCGCGCAAAGAGCAGATTCTGCAGTCACTCGCTCACATGCTGGAAGCCGCGCCCGGGGGGCGTATCACTACCGCCGGTCTGGCTCGGGAAGTGGGGGTCTCAGAGGCGGCGCTGTACCGGCATTTTCCCAGCAAGGCCAAAATGTTCGAGGGGTTGATCGAGTTTATTGAAGAGGCGATCTTCTCCCGCATCAATCGCATTACCGAAGAAGGGGATGCCACTGCCCAGGTGGAACAGATACTGACCCTGATGCTGGCCTTTACCGAACGCAACCCGGGGATTACCCGGCTGCTCACCGGTGATGCCCTGACCGGCGAGAATGAACGCCTGCACCAGCGTATCCAGCAGTTCTATGATCGGGTGGAAAGTCAGCTCAAGCAGGTACTTCGCGACGCGGAACTCAAGGAAGGGCTGCGCACCCGGGCCACCCCCACCATTACTGCCAACCTGTTGCTGGCCGTGGTCGAAGGTCGTATTGCCCAGTTCGTGCGCTCAGGCTTTAAAACCCGCCCCGGCCAGGACTGGCAGGCACAGTGGGAATTGCTGATCCCCACCCTGTTCCGGGAATAGCCCTGCCCCTGTAGGGAGCTTGCAAGCAAGCTCCCTACAGGAAAAGATTTACCGCTCCGCCTGCTCAATTTCCTTCAGCCGCTGGATAATCGGCGCATATTCCTTTTTCGCCGCGTCGATATCGGTTTCGAACTCCGCCAGCTTTTCTTCCGTCACTTCAATCTGGCGCTTCAGGCGCTCAATGGCCTCCTGAACACCCTCCGGCACATCGCGACCGGCTCGTTCATTTCGGGCAGCCACTGCAATCTCGTCATCCAGCTTCATCTGTAGCTGGGCCAGGCTGTTTTCTTCATAGCTGATGCTCAGCTCCAGAGCATCGATCTTGCGATCCCTGGCGCGTACCGCATCTTCTGGCCCCGCATAAAGGCGCACAAGCTCCTTGTCTTCACGGGCCTGACGAGCCCGCTGCAGACGAACCTGCCGGGCCTCTTCATCATTCAGGTTAACACCGTCCACATCTTCCAGAATCCGCCCGTGCTGATCCAGTAGCTGATAACCGCTACGCATGGCGTCGGTGGTCAGAGTACGGTTCAAGTGGACCACCCCATCGGCAGTCACATGCCGAAAATAGGCGCCATCCGGCATGCGCTCACTGGCGCGCTGCCCAAATCGCGCTGCCAGTGTAGGCGCTGACAGAATCAGCACCAGAATCAGAGCAATACATCTCATTATTATTCCACTCCATAACGCTCCCGGTACTGCCGCATACGGTACACCATGGGCTCGCTATCCGGTTGCTGTTCCAGCCAGTGAATAATATCGTTCATCGCCACGATACTGCCCACCGGCACCCCCAGGGATTGCTCCACTTCCTGAATCGCTGACAGGCCCTTTCCCGCATCGGAAGGCTCTTTGCCGCATTCCTGGCGATCCAGCGCCACCATGACCCCCGCCAAGGTGGCCTCAGTCTTCTCGAACAGGGCCGCCACTTCACGTATGGCGGTTCCTGCGGTAATCACATCATCAATTACCAGCACTCGGCCCTGTAAGGGCGCTCCTACCAGCCAGCCGCCTTCGCCATGATCCTTGGCTTCCTTGCGGTTGAAGGCCCAGGGCAAATCGCGACCATGGTGCTCGGCCAGGGCCACCGCCACCGCGGCCACCAGCGGAATGCCTTTATAGGCCGGCCCGAACAGCATGTCGAACTCCTGTCCGGAGGCGACGATGGCGTCCGCATAATAGCGACCCAGCCGCGCCAGTGCCTCACCGGTATTGAAGGTGCCCGCGTTGAAGAAGTACGGGCTCTTGCGACCGGACTTGAGGGTGAATTCGCCGAATTTCAGCGCTTCACGCTCCTGGGCAAAACGCAGAAAATGCTTCTTGTAGTTCTTCATTGTCTATCCTTACCAGCCCAGCACCTGCTGTTGGGCCTGAATGATTTCACCAATGCCCTTTTCCGCCAGCCCCAGCAGAGTGTCGGACTGTTCGCGGGTAAAGGGAGCCCCTTCGGCAGAGCCCTGGATTTCGATAAAGCCGCCTTGCTGAGTCATGACCACGTTCATGTCGGTACCGGCATTGGAATCTTCGGCATAGTCCAGATCCAGCACCGGCTCGTCCTTGTAGACCCCCACGGATACTGCGCCGACCAGACCAGTGAGCGGATCATCCTTGATCTTCTTGGTTTCCAGCAAATGGGAAAAGGCATCCACCAGGGCCACGCAGGCACCGGAAATGGATGCGGTGCGGGTGCCACCATCAGCCTGCAGTACATCACAATCCAGGAAGATGGTGCGCTCACCCAGCTTTTTCATATCTACGGCAGCACGCAGGGAACGACCGATCAGACGCTGGATTTCAAGGGTACGGCCACCCTGCTTGCCCCGGGAAGCCTCGCGACCGGAGCGGGTGTGGGTGGAACGGGGCAGCATGCCGTACTCGGCAGTGATCCAGCCCTGGCCCTTGCCCTTCAGAAAGCGCGGCACACCTTCCTCTACGGACGCGGTACACAGCACCTTGGTATCCCCGAAAGCGACCAGCACACTGCCCTCGGCGTGAACGGTGTAGTTGCGGGTGAAGCTCAGTTCACGCAGCTGATCGTGGGCTCGGCCGGAAGGACGCATGGAAACTCCTGAAGTGTCTTGAATGCAAAAGGGCCGCCATTGTAGCAAAGGCAGGGGCGGTTATGCCTGCCTGGAGGGTCATTAGGCCCGATGGGCCCTCGTGGTCTAGACTAAGGGGCCTTTCCAACAGCTGTTTCGAGGTTCACATGATCTGCAGTATGACCGCTTTCGCCCGCGCCGACCGTCATCTGGAAGGCTACAGCCTGGTCTGGGAGATCAAAGCCGTGAATCATCGCTACCTGGAGGTGAGCCCGCGTCTGCCCGATGCCTTGCGCGCCCTGGAAAACGGCGTGCGCGAGAAATGCCGCAAGGCGCTGGCCCGGGGCAAGGTGGAAGTGACCCTGCGCTACCAGCAGGACGATAGCGAGGTCTCCCTGGAGCTCAACGAAGAACTGGTGAAGCAACTTTCCGAGGTATCCCGTCGAGTCGGCGACCTGGTCCAGCATCCAGGTCAGGTCAACCCCATGGAAATCCTGCGCCACCCTGGCGTACTCAGCACCCGCAAGCTGGATGTGGAACTGCTGCAGAACGAATCCCAGTCCCTGCTGGATGAAGCCCTCGATGCCCTTATCGACACCCGCCGCCGGGAAGGCGAGCAACTGGGCCAGCTGATCGTCGACCGGCTGGATGGCATCGGCACCCAGATCGATATCGTCAAAGCCGCCATCCCCCGTATCAAGGAAGCCCAGCGCGAACGCCTTCGCACCCGCATCCAGGACGTGATCGAGTCCCCGGACCCGGACCGCCTGGAGCAGGAGCTGGTGATGCTGGCCCAGAAAATGGACGTGGATGAAGAGCTGGATCGCCTGGTCACTCACATCAGTGAAGTGCGCCGCATTCTCAAGAAAGGCGGCCACATCGGCCGCCGCCTGGATTTCCTGATGCAGGAACTCAACCGCGAAGCCAACACCCTGGCAAGTAAATCCGTGGACAGCGAGACCACCGCGGCAGCGGTGGAACTGAAAGTGCTGATTGAGCAGATGCGGGAACAGATCCAGAATATCGAATAAGCCCCACGCCCCTCTTCTTTTTCAGAAACCGATATCCCGGTAATGCCGGGATACCTTCTCAATGGCGATTACATAGGCCGCCATGCGGTAATCGTCGATCTTCGGATTGGTATTACGGGTACGGATGATTTCCTGCAGGGCCAGTCGCATTGAGTCATCCAGGCCCGAACGCACCAGGTCGAACTCGTCGGCGCCACGGGCCAGCTCCTTGACGATATGTTCAGGCACCTTGGTATCGGTGGCCTGCTCAATGGCATCAATCACATGCTGACCGCGGGCTTCGTGGAAGCGCTTGTCCAGACGGCCGAAGCGCACATGGTTCAGGTTACGGATCCATTCGAAATAGGAAACAATCACGCCGCCAGCGTTGCAATAGGCATCGGGAATGATTTCCACACCGCGCTCGCGGAGAATCCGGTCTGCTTCAAAGGTTACCGGCCCGTTGGCCGCTTCGGCGATCAGCCTGGCCTGAATGCGCGGCGCGTTTTCGGTGGTAATTACCCCTTCCAGGGCCGCCGGGATGAGAATGTCGCACTCTCTTTCCAGGGCCTTGATGCCATCTTCCAGATACTCGGCCCCGGGGAAGCCCTTCACCCCGCCGCTTTCGACGATGTGCTGACGCACCGCGCCCACATTCAATCCGTCTTCATTAATGATGGCGCCGTCACGTTCGATGATCGCTGTGATCAGACAGTCATCCTCGGTTTCCAGAAAGTGGGCAGCGTGATAACCCACATTCCCCAACCCCTGAACAATGACTCTTTTTCCGGATAGTGAACCGGAAAGCCCGGCACGCTTGATTTCTTCCGGGTTACGAAACAGCTCGCGCAGCGCATATTGCACTCCCCGGCCAGTGGCTTCATTACGGCCACGCACGCCACCATGCTCCACCGGCTTGCCGGTCAGCGCACCCATGTAATTGATGTCGTTGGGGAACATCTGCTTGTAGGTGTCCACCATCCAACCCATTTCCTGGGGGCCGGTGCCCATGTCCGGGGCCGGCACATTCTGGGATGGGCTCAGGTAGCCCTTGTTGATGAGTTCGCGGGCAAAGCGCCGCGTGATGGCTTCCAGCTGGTGGCGCTCGTATTTTTTCGGGTCGATCACCAGGCCGCCTTTCGAACCACCGAAGGGCACATCGACGATGGCGCACTTGTAGGTCATCAGCGCCGCCAGCGCTTCCACTTCATCCTGATCCACAATCGGGGCGTAACGGATACCGCCCTTGGAGGGCAGCCGGTGATCACTGTGGGTGGCGCGCCAGCCGGTGAAGATCTCGGCCTTGCCGTTGATCTCCACCGGAAAGGATACCTGCACCACGCTCTGGCACACCTTCATGGCATTACCCATGCCCGCATCAAGACCCATGATGCCGATGGCATGGTCCACCATATGCTCAACGCTTTCACGAAATGACATGCCCTGCTGGGCAAACTTGCTGTCGCTCATGGCTGCTCCGTCAGTCCTGTTGTTCTTGATAGAACCTGAACATTAGCAGCGCCTTCCCGGCAAGGGTGTTAGTGCTTTGTTATGCCCTGTTAACGTGCACGGAGGTACCAGTCAGCGCGGCACCGCCAGTACTGCAAAGGTGTCCCCCACATTCACTAAAGCCGGATGCCGGCGACCGATCAGCAGACCATCACAGGGGGCGTAATACTCCACCGGGGCTTCACCGGTACGTTCCAGGGAATGCACCCGGGCCAACACATCACCGGCGCGAACGGCGTCCCCCAAAGCCACGGCAAATTCCAGCAGGCCACGATGTTCGCTGACCCGGTAATACTCACTGCCGGGAATCTCCAGCGCCTGCGAGGCCACCACCTCCGGATCACCGGGCAGGATGCCGGCGAAGCGCAGCAGGTTGTCCACCCCCCGTTCCGCCAGCGCCACGGTCTCCGGCGTGGTAGTGCCGCCGCCGCGCAGTTCCGTGCTAACAAACACCTTGCCGCCAGCCTCCACCACACTGTCGTAGAGCACGTCGCCTTCCAGCTCGGCCATGAACAGCGTGTAGGGCGCACCAAAGGCGGTGGCGGCGGCCAGACAACGGGCTTCGAATTCCCGGTCGGCCATGCGGTGGGTGGCGGCAAAGGGCAACAGATCCAGGGTGCGGCCGCCGGAGTGAATATCCAATGCCAGATCACATAGTGGCACCAGGTAGCGGGTGAGGTAATCGGCGATCTTTTCCGTCAGGTTGCCCGCCGGATTACCGGGAAAGGCCCGGTTCAGATTGCCGCCATCCAGCGGCGAAGTGCGGGAGCCATTAAGCACCGCGGGATGGTTGAGCATGGGCACGATAATCACGCGCCCGGTGATCTGCTCAGGCTGCAACCGGTTGGCCAGTTTCAGCAGCGCGGTAATGCCTTCGTACTCGTCACCGTGATTGCCACCGGAGAGCAACGCCGTAGGCCCCTCACCGTTGCGCACCACGGTGATCGGGATCATCACATTGCCCCAGGCGGAGCCATCGTGGGAATGGGGCAGCTTGAGAAAACCGTGCTGAACGCCGTCACGGTCGAAGTCCACGGTGGCAGTGATGGGGCTGTCTTGCATAACGGCATCGGGTCCAGGGTTGGGAAGGTTGGCGGGGGCGCCTACCACGCCCCCGCCTTCTATAGTGCGCGCTTTTCCGGGATGACGAACAGCGCAATGTTGCTCTGCCAGCAATACCGAAACGCGGCACCCTTCACCTCAGAAGTCGTCGGTTACCGCTCCTTCACTGGCGGAACCGACCAGGCGTGCATATTTTGCCAGCACACCGCGGGTATAACGCGGCGCCGGTTGCTGCCAGTTCGCTCGACGTTGCGCCAGCTCGGCATCGGACAGATCCACGACAAGGCTGTTGGCCTCGGCATCAATGGTGATGCGGTCACCGTCCTCGAGTAGCGCCAGCGGCCCGCCATCGAAGGCTTCCGGGGTCACATGACCGACCACGAAACCATGACTGCCGCCAGAAAAACGCCCGTCGGTGATCAGGGCGACGTCATTGCCCAAACCGCGCCCCATGATCGCCGAGGTGGGCGTCAGCATTTCCCGCATGCCCGGACCGCCGCGAGGCCCTTCGTAGCGAATCACCACCACATCGCCGGCTACGACAGTGCCGTCATTGATGCGCGCCTGGGCTTCCTCTTCCGAGCCGAACACCCGTGCCGAACCGGAAAAGTGGGTCCCTTCCTTGCCGGTGATCTTGGCCACCGCGCCTTCTGGGGCCAGGTTGCCGTAGAGAATGCGCAGGTGGCTTTCCGCTTTCAGCGGGGCGGACAACGGCGCGATGATGTCCTGCTCCGACGGATACGGCGCTACCTCGGCCAGATTCTCTGCCAGGGTGCGGCCGGTGACGGTCAGGCAGTCGCCGTGCAGCAGACCGGCCTCCAGCAAGATTTTCATCAGCGGCTGAATGCCGCCGATGGCGACCAGCTCGCTCATCATGTACTGGCCGCTGGGGCGCAGGTCCGCCAGCACCGGCACCCGCTTGCCGATATCGGTAAAGTCGTCCAGCGACAGCGGCACCCCCACCGTGCGGGCCATACCCAACAGATGCAGCACCGCATTGGTGGAGCCGCCCAGGGCAATCACCACGGTGATGGCATTTTCGAAGGCCTCACGAGTCATGATGTCGGAGGGTTTGATGTCATGTTCCAGCAGGTTCAATACCGCCGCACCGGCCCGCACGCAGTCTTCCCCCTTTTCTGCGGACACCGCGTTCTGTGCCGAGCTGCCGGGCAGGCTCATACCCAGCGCCTCAATGGCCGAGGCCATGGTATTGGCGGTGTACATGCCACCACAGGAACCCGGTCCGGGAATGGCGGTTTCTTCAATCTGCTTGAGCTCGATCAGGTCCATGTCCCCGCGGGAATGGGCACCCATGGCTTCGAACACGGAAACGATATCGGTATGGCCCTTACCCGGCAGAATAGTGCCGCCGTAGACAAACACACTGGGGCGGTCGAGTCGGGCCAGACCGATCAGACAACCGGGCATGTTCTTGTCGCAGCCACCAATGGCCACCAACCCATCAAAGCCCTCGCAGCCGGCAACCGTCTCAATGGAATCGGCAATCACCTCGCGAGACACCAGCGAATACTTCATGCCCTCGGTGCCGTTGGCGATGCCATCAGAAATGGTGATGGTATTGAATATCACCCCTTTACCACCGGCGCCGTCAGCCCCTTCACAGGCCCGCTCTGCCAGCTCGCCGATATGGCTATTACAGGGTGTCACCTGGCTCCAGGTGGAAGCGATGCCCACCTGTGGCTTGCGAAAGTCCTCGTCGGTAAAACCCACCGCCCGTAACATGGCACGGCCAGCCGACTTGCCCGGGCCATCTACCACCTTCGATGAATGACGACGGCGTGGGTCGTCCTGGGTATCGCTCATAATCTCTCCTTGTCCGGTGCCGAGAAGTGTCCGACTCATTCGTGGCGGGCTCGGCACAGCATTGCATACGGTAACCTGCCATGGCGCTGGCATCGAGTCGCATATGACGTGCCGCCTCCTTTACGCCTATAATGCGCGCTTTACCGGGATCGCGAACAGGACCGTCCTCACTATGGCCGACAAAGGCACGCTGTATATCATTTCCGCCCCGTCCGGCGCCGGCAAGACCAGCCTGGTGGCAGCGCTGGTCGACAAGCTCGAGCAAGTGCGCATTTCTGTCTCCCACACCACACGCGCCATGCGTGCCGGGGAGGAAGACGGGGTGAACTACCACTTCACCGACCGCAACACCTTTGTCCAGCAAGTGGAAAAGGGGCGATTCCTGGAACACGCCGAAGTCTTTGGCAACCTCTACGGTACCAGCGCCGACTGGGTAGCCCAGACGCTACGGGGCGGCGAGGACGTAATTCTGGAGATCGATTGGCAGGGCGCCACCCAGATCCGCAAGCAGCTACCCGACTCGGTGAGCATCTTTATTCTGCCACCTTCCCTGGAAACCCTGGCCGAACGCCTGCGCGGCCGTGACACCGACGACGAGACGGTGATCCAGCAACGCCTGGACGGCGCCCAGGACGAGATGAGTCACTACGGCGAATTCGACTATCTGGTGGTGAACGACGATTTCCAGCGCGCCCTCTACGAACTGGAAGCCGTCCTGGAAGCTCGTCGGCTGATCACCGCCCGTCAGTCCGCGCGGCTGGCCGACACCCTGAGCAACCTGCTCGCGAAGCGGTAACCCGGCGAAACCAGAGGGCAAGGCCCGCCTTTCCGCCCTGCGGCAGACCCTTCTGCTGGACTGGTCACCGATTCACCAGTAAAATCGCCCATTGCGAATTTCAGGCGCTGCCGACTTCGGCACCGCCACCCTGTAGGAGAACAGCATGGCCCGTGTAACCGTTGAAGACTGCCTGGAAAAACTGGAAAACCGCTTTGAGCTGGTCCTGGTTGCCGGCAAGCGCTCCCGTCAACTTCAGACTGGCGGCAAAGAGCCCCGCGTGGCCTGGGAAAACGACAAGCCCACCGTAGTCGCTTTGCGCGAAATCGCCGAAGGTCACGTGACCGCGGAATCCGTGGACAACCCGATTGCTGACCGCAGCGCCGACGTGGACGAGCTGGCTCTGCTGACTCAGTCTTTCGGCGAGTAACACTGTTTTTGGCAAGTGCCCGCCCGGGCGCTTGCCTGTATTTCCCCCTCTTTCTCTTCTGCTTTTCCTTTCCGACACCTGTCGGAAAATTGATTGCCCGTGACTATCGCGCTTGTCATAGACAAACCTCGCCCTCAAATCTAAGCTAAGGTTAATCCCTAATCATTACTCCGCCCCGGGCGTGACGAGGACTTTTGCCCACCATCCATAACCTGGAAAAACGGTTACGCAGTTATCTGGACGATGATCAGATCGCCCAGGTCGTACGCGCTTACCATTTTGCCGAGCAAGCGCACGAGGGGCAGTACCGCCGCACCGGGGATCCGTACATCACCCACCCGCTGGCCGTGGCCAACATCCTCACCGACATGCACATGGACCATTCTTCACTGATGGCTGCCATGCTGCACGACGTGATCGAGGACACCGGCATTACCAAGGAACAGCTGGCCGGGGAATTTAGCGAAGAAGTGGCCGAGCTGGTGGATGGCGTGTCCAAGATCGCCCAGATCAAGTTCGAGTCCAAGGCCGAGCAGCAGGCCGAAAACCTGCGCAAGATGATGCTGGCCATGACCCGGGACATCCGCGTCATTCTTATCAAGCTGGCAGACCGACTGCACAACATGCGCACCCTGCATGTCATGCGTGCTGAAAAACGCCGTCGCATCGCCACCGAGACTCTGGAGCTATACGCCCCCATCGCCTTCCGGCTGGGCATGTACAACATGCGGGTGGAGTACGAGGATCTGGCCTTCCACGCCATCTACCCCATGCGCGCGCGCCTGATCGGCCAGGCGGTGAAAAAGGCCCGCGGCAACCGCAAGGAAATCCTCACCACCATAAAAGCCAGCCTCGAGCACTGCCTGGAAGAAGAAGGCATCGAGGCACGCGTGCTGGGCCGCGAGAAGCACCTGTACAGCATCTACACCAAGATGAAGGAACAGCACAAACCCTTTGCCGACATCATGGATGTGTTCGGTTTTCGCATCATCGTCGACCGGGTGGATACCTGTTACCGGGTACTGGGTGCGGTGCACAACTACTTCACCCCGATCCCCGGCCGCTTCAAGGATTACATCGCCATTCCCAAGGCCAACGGCTACCAGTCCCTGCATACCACCCTCAAGGCGCGCTCCGGCATTCCCCTGGAAATGCAGATCCGCACCGAGGAAATGGAGGCCATGGCCAACAACGGCATCGCCGCCCACTGGCTGTACAAGGCCGACGACGAGCCCGGCTCGCCCACCCACAGTCGCACCCAGAGCTGGATGCAGCGGCTGCTTGAACTACAGCAGAAAGCCGGCAACTCCATGGAGTTCATCGAGAATGTGAAGGTGGACCTGTTCCCGGACGAAGCCTATGTGTTCACCCCCAAGGGCGACA
>OJEM01000003.1_pt1 | contig 69869 bp, 58 predicted proteins | sample 1593651 | NCBI WGS metagenome assembly OJEM01 (sample SAMN05416819, study PRJEB24817) | seawater metagenome | isolation source: Sea water | place: Canada:Atlantic | collected 2013-07
CTATCCTCTTCGTCGGCAGCGTCAGATGTGTATAAGAGACAGCCAATACCTTTGAAATTATTTTCATAATGAACATCCTTACTTCGTTAACATTAACTTTTCGTCATTTTTACCTTCATCACTAACCTTTGGTTCATATAAAGTTTTCTTTATATCCTTACTTACTATGATTTCGATGTGTATAAGAGCATGTGAAGCCGGCAAAAAAATAAGTTATTTCTTACAATAAATTAAGTAGCGGAGATAACCTCGTGTCGAGAATTATTATCGTTATTTGTATTATTTTTGGCGCGTCGCGAATACCGGTAATTTAACCCAGTTAGCCAACGAAATTCACCTTTCACAATCGGCTAATGCTCAGCTTAAACAGTTTCACCAGCACCTAGGTATAGAGCTTCTCACCCGCAAGGGTCGTTCACTTATCCTAACACCTGAAGGTGAACAGGTACTTGCCTATGCCGACGACATATTTTCGAAAGGCAAAGAAATAGAGAGTTTGATCAATAAGGGGCTACCCCCTCATCATAGGCACGTTTTAATAGGCGTGTTATCTAACTTGTCTCGAAACTTTGTAGAAAGTTTTACGCTACCACTCATAAACGATAAGTTTGCTACTTTCTCTTTGCACATGGCTTTTTTATTCCGCTTTTCAAGTCACTGTGTTTTTCCTATCGCTGCGATTCATTCTTTCAATTTTCGCATTGGGGTAAAACGCCATATCCTTTGGTTCATCTTAACCATCTATCGAACAGGTAACCAAAATGAACACCCCAGTCCCATCCTCAAGCTCACCTCAAGCAAACGAGCGTACTAAGTTAGCGCTTATTGCAGAAGGCGGAGGACAGCGAGGAATTTTTACCGCTGGAGTGCTCGACGCGTGGTTGGCTGAAAATTACGACCCTTTCGACATGTTTATTGGAACCTCAGCGGGCTCGCAAAACTTGACTAGCTTTTTAGCGCGGCAAAAAGGATATGCGAAACGATTAATTAGGGGACTATCACGTCACAAACGTTTTTTTCAAGTTGGCCGCGGCTTGGTGGGTAAGCACATTGTCGATTTAGATTGGTACTTTGATAAAACCAAAGAAACAAATCGACTATTAGATTTTAGTGCCGCTACTGAAAACCTAGGAGATAGAGAGCTATTTATTACCGCTACAAACTCTCGGGATCGTAAACCTTATTTCTTAAGCCCTACAGGTAGCGCTAATCAATGGCGTGAACTTCTAAAAGCGTCTAGCGCATTACCTTTTTTGTATAAGCAAGGCGTAGAACTGACAACAGACTATAATGCTAGTGCTTATAACGCCTCTTCGAATAACGGTGAACGCACTAGCGTTTCTAGCAGTGATAGAGCGCTAGCGAGGAAAGGTATCGCTAAAGGGCCTACAAAAGGTGGGCAAAATGCCAGCTGTATTAAGCAAACTGCACCTATATCAGATTTTTACTTAGATGGCGGTTTGGCGGCTCCCCTGCCCGTGCGAGAGGCGTACGAGCGGGGCGCGAAGAAAATTGTTGTTATTCGCACTGGTGATATTAATTTTCAGGCGCGCTCAGCGTGGCTACACAAATTGAAGTCGTTAGTATGCGCAACGGGTCATTGCCCCAAAACAATTAATTATTTAGTACAGCACGAGCAAGCTTATCAGCAAGAGTTGGCGTTTATCGCAAATCCACCAGCAGATGTAGAGATAATCCAAATATTTGCTGGCAAACCCTTGCACAGTAAGCTTCTTGGAAGTACTGACAGCGACTTGCGCCATGATTATAAGGTTGGAGTGAGCGCAGGAAAGTACTTTTTAGCTCAGCATGAGGCCGCAAAAGACCGTGATGTAGCGCTGCCGCCGACAGGTGATTTAGCATTACCAGCAACAGATGATTCGGCGCTTGTAGCGGCAATGAATGGCTCACCTATCAACCAAACAGCATTTGAAAGTCACCGACTGTCTGCCTAGCCCACCGACTCTCTGCTTAGGGTGATGTTCTCTTTAATGCACAACTTAGTCTGGTGCACTGTTCCTTTTAATGCACTAAGAGCAGCCCACAAGTCGAATAAGTGACTGTGCGCCCTTTAAGGGGGCTAGTTTTTAGTGCTAAGGAATTAGGGCATGAATTAAGACATTTGTGTGAAGATAAGGGCAATAGCTCAAAATTTCCTCGACATATTGCCCTTATTTCCTTATAGTGCGCGCGCAATGCAAGCTGCCTCGGCGTACAAACGCGCCCAGCTTTATCTTCTGATTTACTCCCCTGGATACCTGTTTTGATAACCACCGCTAATATTACGATGCAGTTTGGCTCTAAGCCACTGTTTGAAAACATTTCTGCCAAATTTGGCAACGGCAACCGTTACGGCCTAATTGGTGCAAACGGATGCGGCAAGTCTACCTTCATGAAAATTTTGAGCGGTGAACTTACACCGACTTCTGGCAATGTCTCTATGGCACCGGGTACTAAACTCGGTATTTTAAGTCAGAACCAATTCGCATTTGAAGAATTTAGCGCAGTTGACACCGTTATCATGGGCGACCGTGAATTATGGGAAGTAAAGCAAGAACGCGACGCCATTTACAGCAAGCCTGATATGAGCGAAGCAGACGGTATGCGTGTTGCCGACCTTGAAACTCAGTTCGCCGAAATGGACGGTTACACAGCTGAAGCCCGAGCAGGCGATATATTGAGCTCTGCCGGTATTGATGAAAGCTACCACTTTGGCCTAATGAAAGAAATTGCACCGGGTAAAAAAGTGCGTGTTCTTCTTGCTCAAGCCTTGTTTGCAGAACCTGATATTTTGCTACTTGATGAGCCAACCAACAACTTGGATATTTACACCATAAGCTGGTTAGCAGAAGAGCTAAACAAGCGTAAATCTACCATGATCATTATTTCCCATGATAGACACTTCTTAAACTCTGTGTGTACTCATATGTCGGATATTGACTACGGTGAACTTCGTACTTACCCAGGTAATTACGACGATTACGTTCAGGCTGCAATGTTAGTACAAGAGCAGTTGCATAACGAAAACGCGAAGAAATCTGCTGAAATTGAAGAACTTCAGGGCTTTGTTGCTCGATTCTCAGCAAACGCCTCTAAAGCAAAGCAGGCAACTTCGCGAGCTCGCCGTTTAGAAAAAATTGAATTATCTGAAGTGAAAGCGTCGAGTCGCCGTAAGCCTTACATTGTGTACAAGCAACACAAAAAACTGCATCGCTTAGCCATAACCCTTGAAGAGCTGGGTCACAGCTATCCCGACCTTCCGCTTTTTAGCAACGTTAACTTGTTGCTTGAAGCAGGTCAGCGACTGGCGATTATCGGTGAAAACGGTGCAGGTAAAACAACGCTACTTAAAACCTTAGTGGACGATTTAGAGCCTACAATGGGTAACATTAAGTGGGCGGAAAACGCAGCGATAGGTTACATTCCACAAGACAACGCCAAATATTTCGCTAAAGATATGACGTTGTTTGACTGGATGAGCCAGTGGCGCAGTCCAAAGCATGATGACCTTCAAATAAAAGGTATGCTGGGACGCTTACTGTTTACCTCTGACGACTTCAATAAGAAAGTGCAGGTGTGTTCAGGTGGTGAGAAAAACCGCCTCTTATTCGGCAAGCTAATGCTTCAAGATATCAACGTACTTGTGCTAGATGAACCTACCAACCACATGGATATGGAGTCTATCGAAGCGCTTAACAATGCCATTTACAAATTTGATGGCACGGTTATTTTTGTTAGCCACGACAGAGAGTTCGTTTCTTCGCTAGCCACACAAATTATTGAAATAAAAGATCAAGAGCTTAACCACTTTGATGGTAACTACGACGAGTTCTTGTCGCACAAAGAAATAGCGTAAATTAACGTTTTAAACGTTATATACAAAATAAGGTGGCGCAAGCCACCTTATTTATTTAAACCACGTCTACCTTTCACACTATTGTGCACAAAACCCTTTTCCTATAGAACCCCGTCTCTATCGGCCTTGTTACTATTGGCCCAGTTACTATCGACCCTATTCCTTTAAGAACGTTTTACTTTACGCCTTCTTTCACTCTATCGTTTTGCGCTCTCCACTTGTAAAAAGTACCCTATTGCACCGCGCTGAGCGTTTGTTTTTGGCGCGCATAACGATTGCTGTATATCATTAGGCAATAACGGAATATAAGTTTGCGCAAGTCCACCCACCACACACACTGGCATTACTGATGAATCGCCAGCTGTTTTACAAAATCTTCGATAGTACTCGTTCAGCGTGATTATGATGGAGTGAATGTAGCGTGCGCCTTCGCGAATAATCTCGTTAGCTGTTTCGCAGCCTGCTTCATGACATGCAGTAACAAGGGGTGCCAGCTCTCCATAATGGCTTGGTTTGTAAGAGGAGGTAATGGTAACAACATCGCTAGCTGTGCGTGCTTGGAGTTGCTCAACCACTCGCTTTGCAAGCGCGCTTTCTTGATGAACACCATCCATCGTAAGTAAGGTAATTTTGACTGCTTGAAGACCAAGCCACGCTGCGCTGCCATTGTCGCCTAAACTAAGTCCATAACCACCAATATCTTTAAATGTGCCATCGCGATAACACGTAGCTGCCGAGCCAGTGCCGCAGATAATTAGGCCACCGCTTGCACCTTCATGGGCACCAAAGCAGGCGGCATGCAAATCGCTCATTACGTGAATGCGTTTAAACGGCATTGGCAATGACAGAAAATAGGTCTTTGCTTTAGGAATGTTGGCGCCTGCAAGCCCAGCCATTACCACTACGTTTGAAAGAGAAAGCGACAGGTTGGCATCGGCTATTGCTGCTTTGCATGCACTCACTATTGATTGCAGTGCCTGTTGGGGGTCGCTCATAATATTTGATGCGCCAGAGACTCCCTCTCCCACTATTTTTCCATCGCTACTTTGCAACACAGCCCGACAGTGTGAACCTCCGCCGTCGATGCCAATAATGTATTCGTGCTTCACCATTTTCTCGTCAATTTACTTCATATTACTTTGCTTCATATCCCTCCACTCTATCACAAGCCCTATCATCAACTAAGATGGTTTTTATCACTTGCCACGATTTCATTTTAAAAAACCGCCTGCAGATAAATCTAACGCTTAGTCAGAGGGCAGCAGCAACAATTGGTTACACTCACTCACGCATAGTGCTGATCAATTACGACCCATTGAATGTATTCTTGTTTTAGGTTTTATTTTAAGTTCTGTTTTAAGCTCTGTTCAAACTCTGATTTAAACGTTGCTTTAAACGGTCGAATACATTGCTATTGAAAAGGAGGCTCGAAATTGAAAATACAAACAGGTTTAATACTTAGCGGCTTGCTGTCGGCACTAACCGCGTCTACATTTACGCACGCCCAGGCTCCACAACAACCTCAAGGCTGGATGTATGGTTTTGGCATTAGCGTATCGCAAGATGTCTACGCGGGCTTCGATAACCGAATTGTTCCTATTCCTATTATTGGTTATGCCGGCGAAAAACTCAGGGTGTATGGGCCTTTTGTTAGCTATCAAGTATTTCAAAAAGAGGGCTTCTCAGTCGATGCACAGTTGGTTCCCGTGTTTGCCGGTTACGAGGAATCCGACAGCTTTATCTTTGAAGGAATGGACGATAGAGACTTTAGTTTTGCCGCTGGAATAAGTGCAAATTACAACACGCAAAGCTGGACATACTCCTTATCCACCAATGCCGATATGCTAGGTAAATACGATGGTTTTCAAGCCACTGCGCGAATAGGCAAACAATTTAGAGTAAATGGCTTTTTGATTGAGCCCTCTGTTGGTCTTAGCTTTCAAGATAGTAACTATGTGGATTATTACTACGGCGTGCGTCCTGAAGAAGTCACTGCATTTAGAGGTTTGTATGAAGGCAGCAGCGCGACAAATACCGAAGTAAGAGTCGCAGTGTCTACGGGTAAGTTTTTAGGCGGCATGACGCGAGTTGACGTGGGCGCTACATTTTTTGATAGCAGCATAAGTGACAGTCCACTCACCGATGACGACACTGCATTGAGCGCTACGCTGGTTTACACACGCATGTTTTAAAGAGATTTAAAACCAAGAGCGAACTTATTGACATTGGTTATGATGGCGCACAATAAAGAATCGTTTTTAACGTGCGCTTTTAAAAGTGAGCTTTCATCACAGGCTTTTTCGCAGCACTCGATTAATTATTAAAAGCCGCAGTTTCCCAAAGTGGTACCGTAGATAAGCTATGTTTGTAACTACCTGATGTTTCTTTCGTACTGTACGACAAATACATCAGTGTTTTTGATTCTTCATCGTAAATGCGGCGAAGCTTCATGTTTTTAAAAAACACACTTTTAGATTTTCTAAAAATCACATCACCAGAGGGCGATTTATCAATGTTCGCTAGCATTTCAGCTGTTATCGGCCCGGTTTGTCTGCAGGCAATGGCGCTATCAGACGGATCTGAAAAGTCTAAATCGGCCTCAATACTAGAAATATGACAGGTAACGCCTGTTACTATGGGGTCTACTAACGCGTCTATCTTAATATCTTTGGTAGTAAATAAACCAAGAGACACATCGCCTACTTCACTATCACTGCAGCCTGTAATTGCCATTATTACCAATAGTACTGCACCAACAGACCATTGTTTAATTAACGCGCCTACGTCAGGTACTCTCCCTTCACAAATCATTGCTTTCTCCATAGTATATTGTTTGTAAAGCTTGGCGATTGTGACCTATATGCCATACAAAAACTAGCCAATTTATTAGTTCTTTCGTTTGAAAAATAAGACGTGTATCACTATCTCTCGGAACGACGGAGATAGAGCGCCAACACTAGCTAACTAATTGAGTTTGATTTCTACCGCTTTTTTTAGCGATGTAAAGCGCGCTATCTGCAACGTGAATATTTTTAGAAATAACCTCACTGTCGCTGATATCCTCTTGCTTCACATTGGCTATACCAATACTTACCGTAAGATGTTTATTATCAGGTAGGTCAATGTCTCGGACGGCTTCATGAATTCTATCGCAATAAAAAAACGCATCGTCAACGTTGGCATTATAAAGAACTAATAAAAACTCTTCGCCACCCCATCGCGCTACTAAATCACTCTCTCGTACAACGCCTTTTAGTGCGGCGGCAAGTTTTATTAAAACCTCATCGCCATACTCGTGACCGAAATTATCATTTATAGGCTTAAAAAAGTCGATATCGATGAGTACGAAGCATAAAGGTACGTACTTGCGTTTTATGAGCGTGATTAATTTATTAAGGTCGGCGGTTAGTGCACGACGATTTAATAATGATGTGAGCGGGTCTAGCCGAGTTAGTCGAGTGAGCTCCTCGGTTTTTACTTCCAAATTCTCGCGAGCAGAAACAAGCTCTTGGTATAGCTTGTCTCGCTCTTGAGCAGGATAAATAGCCCAGTAAAGCGCCGCTTCTTTCAACGTAATATGGGCCACAGCAGGAACACGCTCGCCAGTATGAGTCAAAAGCGTAAGTTGAACCTCTTTACACATCCCATTACTTAACAAAATAGGCTTTAAGTAGCTCTCGTAAAAAATCAGTGACGCTTTAGACAGCATGTCATTGATGCCAAACGAGCCGTCAATGCTCTGTAACCCCAGAAAACTCTCTGCATAAGTATTGCAAGTGAGTAAATGGGTGGTCTCAATATGACTCACTAACAGCAGGCAAGGGAAATGATCAAATTCTACTTGGTTCAACCCAAGAACTCCCCGATAGCACAAGCCACCTGCTCTGGTGTTGTCATGTGCAAGCAGTGCCCTTTGGCTTCTAAAACGATGAGTTCAGAGTGCTCTATTGCTTTATTCATGTAGCGGCCAACTTCAACAGATGCAAGGCTGTCATCTTGGCTTTGAAGTATCAGTGTTGGCGTGCCGAGCTTTGGCAAAAGGTACCTATCGTCTGCAAAAAATGTGGCTTTAGCAAAGGGTTTTGCGTAGCCGGGATCGGTAGAACAAAAGCTGTTTTCTAGCTCTTGGGTAAAAGCATCGTCGTTATCTTTGCCCATTACAATAGGGGCAAAATAATTGGCCCACCCAAGATAGTTTTTATCCATTAAATTGATGAGCTCTTCTAAGTCTTGTTTTTCAAACCCACCCATGTAATCGGGCGGGATATTTAAGAAACATGGAGAAGGACAAATCATGATCAGCTTGTTAATTAAGCCTGGGCGTTCGATTGCCGCGTGCATGCCAATGGTGCCACTCACTGAATGGCCTATAAAAATAATATTGCTTAGTTCAAGCGCATCACAGATTTCTTCAACGTCTTTCGCATAACCACTAAGCTTTGAATATCTTTTTTTATCGAATGCACTAAGATCTGACTGTCCACACCCAACATAATCAAACAAAACGATTTTGTAGTCGTTTTCAAGATAAGGGATTAGATGGTCCCACATGCGCTGATCGCAACCAAAACCATGGGCTAGCAGTAGGGTAACTTCGCCGTTGCCAAAAAAACGCACATTGTTGCGCTTTATGATATCTGTCTCTAAGTACATATCTATTCTGCCGATATTTTTTGACAATAGGTGGTTTGCTTACCCTAGCTGCTGTTTTCCTAGCACAATATCCTTATTTCAAACCAAAATTCAAATTACTTCCTTAGAGTCTATTGTAGCGTAAAATGATTGCCAATATTCGCTCTAATAGCCTTTTAGACTAAAAAAACAGCGAAATTTCCTAAAAACTATACTAAGGTAGAAGGTATTGAATACTGCTTTTCCAATGCACTCAAACCTACGCCGTTTCGCTTTATTACCTTTAACTGAGTAGGAATGCGCTCTTTCATAGCCTCTATGTGGCTAATAACACCTATCATCTTTCCGCTAGCATTTAAATTATCAAGAGCATCTAAGGCGACATCCAACGTTTCTGCATCTAAAGTTCCAAATCCTTCGTCTAAAAAAAGTGAGTCGATACTGGTTTTAAAACTCACCAAATCAGATAGAGACAGTGCCAACGCTAAACTCACTAAAAAGCTTTCGCCCCCAGATAGAGTTTTAGTATCTCTTAAAACATCGCCTTGCCAAGTATCAACCACGCTAAGCCCTAAACCTTCATTTTCTTTGCGAATTAACTGATAACGCCCGTGCAGCTTATCAAGCTGCTGATTAGCCAGCACCACTAAGTTATCCAAAGTGAGTCCTTGTGCAAAGCGCCTAAACTTGTCACCGCTGGCTGAGCCAATTAAGGTATGTAAATACGTAATATCATCGTAATAGGCCTCAAAACTCGCCATTTCTTCTATTAATTTCTGCTGTTTTTCTTGTGCCTGTGCATTGGCTGCTAACTGCTGAGCTATCTGACCTTGGGTAGACAGCAACGCGTCTTTACGCTCATTTTTCTCAGCTATATTTTCGCTAACCTGCAGCGGCCCGCGCTCTTCAAGTAACTGCTGCCAGCGCTCTGCATTCTCGTTCGCTTTAAGCTTTTCTTGCTGCGTAACTGCATTAGCCATTAGTAACTCAGCATGTTGCAGCTTCTGCGAAACCGAGTGTTTGAGTGCAACAAGCTGCTCTCGGGTTTCTTCATCAAGCAGCGATTGAGTAAAGGCTTCCTCGCTTTCAAAGGGGCTTTTGTTAAGCAGGCTTTCAAAATCACTACGAGCAATGGCAAGCTGCTCTCGTTTAGTCATTAACTGTTCGATGAGCTGCTCTTTTTCCGCATCTAAGCGAGCTGCCGTATTGTTGGCGCCCTGCTGTTTGGCTCGATATTCAGCTAACTGCTGCTCAATGCGCTCTATGTTGTCAGCGGCGGTTTGTCGCACTGCTACTATGTTTCGCTCTGGAAACACCTCCTTTCGTTTAGCGTTTAATGACGACAGAGTACCTTCATATTGCTTTACCTTTTCAGCACTTTCTTTCAGCTGCTGCTGATAAGTCGCTATTTCACGGGTAAGCGTGGCGAGATTCTCGTTAAAGGCATTAATACTTGGCAACAGTGACTCAAGCTCATGCTGCTTTGCTTTGTAAACGTTAAGTGCGTCGGCCTTTTCTTTTAACCATTGCGTTAAGTCTTGAGGTTCAGGAACTGTAAATTCGACTTCAGTGTCTTTACCTTCAATAGCATTATCGCCAGAAATGCCCACATTAGCTCGGGTAACTTCGGCTATCGCTGCAATTAAGGCGCTTTCTTTTTCGTCGAGTGCCCGCTGCTTTTCCTCAATATCTTTTTCCAGCTCAGTAGTGGATGCCTGCACATTTTGCTGTTGTTGTAACAGTAACTGGTGCTCACCGTTTGCATTCGACAGTTCACGTTGTGCATTGTGGTGCTTGGCTTTCTCGTCGGTTAACTGTTGCTCCGCCCGTTCAATATCTTTTAACTGCCGATTAAGAGAATCGATACGCGCTTTGTATGCGTTACTAAAGCGTGTAAATTGAGCGTTGTCTTCAATCGGTATTTCACTAAATGCTGAGTCGATGGCGTGGCTAATCACTTCTTGTTGCTGTTGCCACTGCACTTTTAATTCTTCTAACCGCTTAGTAATGGCACTTTTATTTGCGAGGGCTTGTTCAATAGCCATCTCAGCTTTTGCTAGTGCGTCTTTGGCTTTTGTTCCCTCTTGCTCTATATCTTCTAACTGTTGTTTGAGAGCATCTCGCTTTTGCACCGTTGCGGGTACATCAATATTTACCGAGTCTACTTTGTGTTCATTTGCACCGCATACGGGGCACGCCTCGCCGTCATTAAGTTGAGCACGTAAGTGCACTACCTCGTTGTTCAGCGATATAATCTCATCGATTTCTTTTAGTCTTGCTTTCGTATTTTTGTAGTCATCCACCAAACTGTCACGTTTGGCTTTTTGCGTCGCTTTTTCGTTTTCACGCGCTTCATCACATGTCGCAATATTATTCACATCATCTGTCAGCGCTTTGTACTGTTGCTGCAAATGATCGCACTGAATAATGTTATCCCAGTGCTTAAGCTTTACTGCAACTTCATCGCTAAGTGTTGCTTTTTCGTAGCCATTTAGCAGCAAATTAAGTGCATGTTGATAGCTCTCCACTTGCTCTTTAAGCCGTTCACTTTCTACAGTGAACTTTGAAACTTCATCGAAGCGTTGGCTCACCTTTTCTGATAGCTGACTTAACGTGTGGGCGCTTTCATTGCGTTTAGCTACCCACGAGTTTATTAGCCCTCGTTCGTTATTTATGCTTATGGCAGATTCACTCCAGCCGCTTATATGCTCGGCAATATTGCCGATGTGCCTGTGCGACTGTAAGTAAGACGATAACTCTTCTTTAAGCGCGCGCTGCTGAGAAAAAGCCTTTTCAATTTGCGACTTTTCTTGGTCTTTTTCACTAAGAGATGCTGTCAACGTAGATATGGTATTGGTTAACTCGCTCAGGGTGTCTGTGGTCTGCTGAATTTTATTGTCTATCGGCAACACATGGTTATTGATGCGTTCTTCAAGGCGAATATTATGAGTCTTTGTTTCTTTAAGCGCTTTCTCGGTATGCGCTACAGACTGTTGCGCCTCGCTGCATGCCGCCTGAGCATGAGGTAACTGCTGTTCTTTTTCTTTCAGTCGCCCCTCATAAACAGTAACGTCATCTTGAATCGATTTATATTTAAAGTAAGGAACTCGTAGCACCTCGGCGGGTTCACTTTGCGCTAATTTATCCAGCTTACTTTTTGCCTCGTCGGCGTCATTCTGCGCGGCCTTTTGTAGATGGTGCGCTTCATTTACGGCGTGTTCATTTTCTTTAATCGCATCTTGCCACTGCTTTTGCTGTTGCAGTACGTGAAGCTCTGCAGATAAATCGGCAATGTGTTGTTTGGTCTGCGTGAGTTCATCATTTAGGGTCTTAGTTTCTTGTTCGCTTAAAAGCGTTACGCCCTCTAGCATTAACCCAAAGTCTTTCTTTTTCTGTTTAGCCTCAGAAAATTGGGCATGAACCGCTTGGGAAATATGACCGTAAATTTCTGTTCCCGTGAGCTCTTCTAATAACTCAGCCCGGTCGTTCTCATTGGCATTTAAAAACGCCGCAAAGTCGCCTTGAGACAGCATCATCGACTTAGTAAAGCGGGCAAAGTTAAGCCCAGTAAGTCGCTCTACTTCGTCACTTTTAGGTCGAACCTGGGTTGCTAATACTTTGCCAGTGTCTACCTCGGCGAGTTCGACGTCGGCACTTTGCAAGTTGCCATCGGCCTTGCCTCGCGCCCTGCGCATACTCCAAAACGCACGATAAGCTTTGCCTTTAATATCAAACTCCACCTCTGCTAAACACTCTGCCGTGCCGCGAGTCATAATGTCGTTGGCCGTAGAAGAGATAGTGCCTAAACGAGGCGTTTGATGGTAAAGCGCTAAACAGATGGCATCGAGCAATGTGGTTTTACCCGCACCGGTTGGCCCGGTAATGGCAAATAACCCATTATCAACAAAAGGTGACTGGGTAAAATCTATCTTCCACTCGCCCTTTAGGGCGTTCAGGTTTTTAAGTCGCAGGGTTAATATTTTCACTTCGCCTGCTCCTTATCTGCTTTGCTGCGATTAACAAGAGCGTCATTGTCCTCGTCATTAGCGTGAACTCGCTCTACTGCCTCTGAAAACAGGTGCGTTATACGCGCTTTACGGTTTGTTGATGATGCTTGAGTGGGTGTACTTTCATCTGGTTCTAGGCTCTCGATCAGCTCAGGGCTGTTATCCTGCTCAGGGCTGTTATCCCGCTCAAGGCTGTTATCCCGCTCAAGGCTGTCAAAATCTTCGAGGGCTAACCGCGCCTCAAATACCTCTTTTACCGACAGTTCGCTCAATTGCCTGTTTTTTGTTTCACTTAAGCTTTTAGTGGCACTTTTTCTCACACGCTTGAGTTGCAATATTTCGGCGTTTTTACCTTCTAACAAAGCCTGTATACGCTGTTGCAAATCCGTAAGGTAATCTTGGGTTTCAACTTCAATACACAGCCACACAGGCGAAAACTCTGTGGCATTAGCAATAGCGCTGCTACTATTAATTGCTAACTCAATACTCGCTAAATCTCCTTTGATCACCTCCATTGCTTGAAAGCGCGGAACGGGGATTGGCGTAATAGCGGTTTGGCCTGATGTAAACTCAACCATAACAACCTGCTTCTGCGTATTGAGTTCATCAAAGCTTAAGGGTATTGGCGAGCCGGAGTAACGAATATGCTCGGTTTTAGCTACCTTCTGTGGGCGGTGGATATGACCTAACGCAATGTAATCGGCCGGAGGAAAGCCACCAGCATCAAACCCTTCTAACGTACCGATATAAATATCCCGCACACTTTCAGACTGACTTACTCCCAGCGCCGTTAAATGACCTGTAGCAACTATGGGAATAGTCTCGGCCTGCTGCTGAGTTTGTGCTGCAATGGAATTTCGAAGCGCAATGGCTTGCTGATACAACATTGCGTAATGCTGCTTTATTGCTTCACCTAACGCATGGCGCTTATCTATCGCACTTTGCCCTGCTGTACTCACCAACACATCTTTTGGGCGAATAAACGGCACGGCACATAAAATAGCGCCAACCTCATGGATGCTATTTTTAAGCGCAATAACCTGTTCGGCGCTATCACCAAACGTGCTGGCGATAACATGACTATTTAAATACTTAAGCAGCGATTTACTCTCGTTAAGCACAGAAACAGAGTCGTGGTTTCCACCCAGTACAACAAGAGTGCATTGCCGACCTTGCAGCGCACCAATAAATGCATGATAAAGCTCTCGGGCGTAGCTAGGAGGTGTACCTGTATCAAACACATCGCCCGCCACAATCACTGCATCAATTGCATGAGTGTCGACCTCTTTTAAAAGCCATTTCAAAAATGCGTCATGTTCGTGCTTTCGGCTTTTTGTAAAAAAGCTCTGCCCTAAATGCCAGTCAGACGTATGCAATATTTTCATGTAATTGGAGAACCAGAATGCGTTTGGAAAGAATAAAGTGACGTATATTGAACTCGCAAAGTGCTGTTAAACAGACTCAATGAGTTATCGTTGAACTATAGAGATATTATGCTTACATGACAATGACGTATACAATGACTCCATTAGATCAACCCCATGGAAGCGGTTTGATTTCGTAAATTCATTGTTTTTAAGAAACGATTTAAACGCTGGCAGCCTGTCTTAAAGAGGATAGATACTTGTTAATTCGCACCTTTGCGCTTTTTTGCGTATTTATTTTCAGCTTACCTTCTATAGCAGCATCTTCACCCTCTATGTCAGAGTGGTTCAACGCATTTAAACAACGCGCAACACCCGCGCAAATGTATAACTTCTTGCATGCCATGCCCAAAGGCGGTGATATTCATCATCACCTTTCCGGCGCTGGCATAAGCGAGTGGTGGTGGGATATCGCCACAAGTTCAAAGCAAAACGGCGGCTATACTTACTACACAAAAACAGCACCCACATTATGTAACGGTTACGGCACCAACGAATTTGGCTTTAGTCCTCAGCTGTTGATGTTTCACACCGTTTCAGCCTTTACTTACGAGCAGCTCTCTAGCTGTGAAAAAAACAATTACACCCTACTTACCAACTTGAGTGAGATGCAAAAGCAGGCGTTTTTAAACAGCATTAGATTGGATAAGCCTCACGAGGGCCGCGACGAATTTTTTCAGACTCATTGGCAACGCTTAGGCGACATGCTGCTTAACCCGCACATACAAACCTATTTGCTGTTAAAGAACATGCAGGCCTACCAGCAGGAAAACGTACTGTACTTAGAAACTCAGCTTCAAGTATCAGACATGCGGTTTCCTGACGGCTCCCCTTATTCGACCCAGGCTTTTGCTGAATTATTGATAGACATGTTAAAGAGCGACGCCGCGCAAAAAACTAACGTAGAGGTACGCTTTCAAATCCATATAGTGCGTTTTTTACCTAACGCTACACAACAGCTGGAAGAAACATGGAAGTTTGTTGATGGGCACAGAGACTACTTTGTTGGCATCAACTTTGTGGGCAGAGAAGATAATGATAAAGGGTATCCACTGCGTTTTCTGTCAACACTGCGTAAGCTCCGTGCTCAGTCACCACCGGTATCGCTAAGTGTTCATGCTGGTGAGTCGGATGAGCCCAATACTCACATTAAAGATACATTGCTGCTGGGCGCAGACAGAATTGGTCACGGGTATAACCTGATTGAAGACCCAGACACGCTATTGATGATGCGCAACTCTCCCTATCTAGTGGAGATAAACCTTATATCTAACCTGCTGTTGGAATATGCCGAGAGTATTGATGAACATCCCTTCCCAGAATACTTGCGAACAGGCGTGCCGGTGACGCTTTCAACCGATGATAGAGGCATGTGGAGCAGCAATTTAACTGATGAGTATTATCTAGCAGTAACCCACTTTAATTTATCGTGGGATGAATTGGTTGAGTTAAATACAAACGCGATAACTCACAGCTTCATGTCAGGTGAAGACCGCGAGACATTACTGCTTCGCCTTAAAAAAGAAACTCAGCGCTTTATTGATAACAGGTTGAACAATACGCCAATAGCAGACGTACAGCAGCATTACACCTTTATTTGCAGCTACGCACCGGTCGTTTGCAGCGAATAGCAAAATTGATAGGGCATAGGCGATAGGATACGGGCCATAGGCGATAAGATACGAGCAATGCAGGAGTATTATAAGCCTTTGCACCGCTTCGCTACAGTGTATAACAGGGAGTAAGGACATATGACATCTACAGGAAAAAGGCAGATTCAATACTGGGCACTCGCTCTCGGCGTACTCATTCTTGTGCTGTGGTTTTTAGGCGATGTGCTGCTACCGTTTATTTTAGGTGCAGTGGTTGCCTACATTCTCAACCCAGTCGCAGAAAAATTGGAGAGTAAAGGATTCAGCCGACCCGCGGCTACTGCCCTGATAACACTTTCAGCAACGCTAATTTTTGTGCTCACCACGCTTCTAGTTGCACCGGCAATCGTGTCGCAAGCAATAAGCTTATTCGAATCTGGCCCAGATTTGTTCAACAGTTTGAGTGAGTGGTTAAGTAAAACACTCCCGTCAGTGTTTGGTGAAAGTACTACATTACGCTCAGTAATGAACTCTGCAGGTGACGTTTTTAAAGAACGTGGCGGTGAGTTTTTAAGTACTGCATTTAGCTCTGCAGCAAACATCATCGATTTGGCAATGCTGTTTGTCATTGTGCCTGTAGTAGCGGTTTATCTACTTTTAGATTGGCACCGCATGAGTTCAACTATTTACGGTTTACTTCCCCGCAAACATGAACCCGTCATTCGCGACTTATTGAAAAAAATAGATAAAACCTTAGCTGGATTTATTCGCGGTACCGGCTCCGTATGCATTATTTTAGGCGTTTACTATGCCATCTCGCTGATGCTTGTAGGCCTTAAATTTGGCCTAGTGGTGGGGTTTGCAGCAGGATTGATAAGCTTTATTCCTTATTTAGGCGCCATATTGGGAGGGCTACTTGCGCTAGGTTTGGCTCTATTTCAGTTTTGGAATGAGTGGATTTCAGTGGCGATGGTTGTAGGGATTTTCGTGTTCGGCCAGGCTGTTGAGGGCAACTTTATTACACCTAAACTCGTTGGGGATTCTGTAGGATTACACCCAGTGTGGCTCATTATGTCGCTGTCTATTTTTGGTAGTTTATTCGGCTTTTTAGGGCTTTTAGTTGCAGTACCTCTGGCCGCCATAATAGGTGTATTAATCCGCTTTTTCATCGATAAATACAAACACAGCGACCTATATAAATAAAAGGGGGTCAGGTCCACATTTTCGAACTAATTAGTCACGCAGCTCTGAGCTTCTGTTTGATTAGCTTCTAAACTGTTAATTTGCTCGCGTTTAACATCTGGGCTTTTAACATCTGGTCGTTGATTTAAGCACCTGCTTCAATGCTGTTTTTTGAAGCCTATTCTTTAAACGTCGTTTCTTTTAAAAGCTCAGGTGAGCTAATTCGAGTATGACTTACGTAAAAAATAGTATTCATGGTGGTTAGTAGTAATATTCAACCAGTAAATTGGAACAAAGGTTTTTCCCATTCTATTCGGCATTTCACAATTAAAAAAACGAGCAGCACGATTTAATACGCTTAAGCTCAGTATAGTGATGGCGTCATGCTTTTGTGCTGCCAACACCTTGGCAAACTCCCTCTCACTCACTCTCGTTCACGACACAAGCTATGTGGCATCGGGTGGACTAGAAGAGCGCACTACGATTAATAGGACGCTGGGTATTGTTGCGTATGAATATCGTATTAACGACAGCACGTTAATTTTTGCAGATGCTCAAGTATTAAGAGGGAACAATGGCAGTGACTCTGTTGGCGATCTTCAGGCATTTTCGAATATTGATGAAGCTGAGCTCACAAAAATGTATGAGGTTTGGGTAGAGAAGTCATTTTATGAAGAAAGCCTGCGCTTCAAAATAGGTCAAGTCGATGCCAATAATGAATTTGCCTATGCTGAACATGCTGGAGAGTTTATTCATTCGTCTATGGGGTTTAGCCCGACAGTTTCCTATTTCCCCACTTATCCAAGCCCTCGGCTATCGGTGAATGCGTTTTATAGCGCCACGCAAAATACACAGCTATCTATTGGACATTACGCCAATCAAAATCGCAGCTTTAGTAATGGTTTCACCGTGGGGCAATGGACACAACATATAGGCAACGTTACTGCTGCCATTGGCGGCTGGATGCAATCGGGCGACATTGCGCCATTAGTAGAAAATGAAGTTGACGAATCAATGCCTCCTCAGGATGCAAGTGGGCTTTTCGCCACTCTGTCTGGTGAGTTTGGTTCTCGATTATTTGCAGCACAAAACGGTAGTTGGTTTATGCAATATGGGCAAAGTAGCGATACAACCAGTGAGATAGACACGCATATTGGCGCTGGAATAACGTGGTACGGCATGAATAATCGTAAAGACGACGTGTTAGGGCTTGGCATATCTCATATTACCACCAGCCCCCTTGTAGCATCTCAATACAAGCGAGACGAAACAGCGATAGAGCTGTTTTATCGTTTTCAGCTAACAGATAACCTTGCGCTTAAACCAGACATACAGTTTATTGCAAACCCTGCCGCAGACAGGGAAGCAAAAGACGCGCTTGTTTTGACAATGAGGGTGGAGCTCTCCATTTAAAGAAGGTTTCTATCTAAAGAAGATTTCAGTCTAGACAAGCATCCCCTCAATGGAGCACTCTAGCTAGCGTTATGAATTGCCAATTTGCTTCAAGATACTACCAAACGCTCTTCCACCGTTTTTTTGAATTTGCTTATCGAAATACAGACTGCCCAACAAGAAAATAGTGATATGGCCTTTTGAGCGCCACGTTGCGTGGGTTTTACCGTCAATTTCTTTTAGGGTTATTTCGCCTAATTGATGATCGTAAGGCAGCGGTTTCGACTTTATCACCTTGTAGCCAAGTTTATAAGGAGGCTCAAACGCGACAATTTCTTCATGTAGATTAGCGCCACCTGCGATAATTTCACGCACAGCGCCTAACCCGTTTTTATCGTCTTTACCATGAACTAGTAAGTTAGCTTCATCCACGCCTTTAAACTGCGCATAGTTTTCGTGATCGCTTAGCATCGCAAACACATCGTGGATAGGTTTGTCGATTACTCTTTCTACATGAATTGAAAACATTAGATACCTATCAGAAAAAACGTGAGCCTATTGGTTGCTTGAATATAAAGCAATGTGTGAATAGCTCAAATAACCACTTTTTATCTGCAACTATAGGCAATTCGGCCATTATTTGAATAAGTTTGTTTTTGGGGAAAAGCTGTATCTACAAAAGGTGGTCCTGCAAGAAATGACCTTTAATAGATACACCTTTAAAAACTAAACCTGCCAAGCTAGCCTTGGTAAATATTGTCCCAATACTCGTCTAATTCATTAATAGCATTTTTTAACGGCTTGGCCGTGAATCGCTCGTTATTTTTATCTACGAGCTTAGTTGCTACGAGTCCTGTTTCTACTGGCTTTATTTCTACCAGCTTCATTGTAACTAATTTATCGATAGCATCAGACACATCAAAGTCTAAGGTGCAATGGTGAGTGTGCTTAAACCAAGCTTCAATCTCTTTATCGAGTTCATCTGCGCTCATCCCTGCCCCTTCATGTTTTAACAAGAAGGTATAAGCCAACAACGCTTCTTTACAGTCTTCCTCTTCTGCGGCGTCTACTAGTGTATGAAACACGCCAGCGTTGTTATCTAAATTCTTAAAATAAAGGTTGTCCGAAAGGGCTTTCATAAACCGTATTTTTCGATTTTTAAACTTCGTCCATTCTTTAAAGACAAAGCTACCGAACACTCCCATACCAATACCAAAGGTAATAAGGCTTTGCTTTGTAAGCTCTACTGACTCATCTTTAAGCCCCAACCAAAACGCGAGAAACGACGAAAGCAGTAATATAGACGCCCCTAATTTCGTCACCAACACAACAATGCCACCGACCGTTGCCGACGCCCCAATGATAAGTTTATCGAGCGGACGCATTTTCACTTCACTGTTTGGAAACAGCATTTCCAAATCTGCTTTGGGTACGTTTTGAAACAGCTTAATGATGGTGGCTCCAGGGGTGAAAGTGACAGGGAGCTGTTTTTTAGTGCCTTTCCGTTGCTCGAAGTAATCTTTATCTTTGAAGGTAATATAAACCGCCACTCGATCGTAGTTGGTAAACGATATCGATTTTTTGCGCAGTCCAAAAAAAGTGCGTAGCGTTTCAGTTTTAACTGATTCACCTCGGCGATAAAACACGACTTCTTGAAAATCGTCAAAACTCACCGCCAAACGAACTTTAAACAGCGACTCTTCATGCAGCGCATCTTCTAAATCAGTATCGGTGACTTTTTCAAAGTTGGCAGAATCTAATAATGTTGAGAACTCACTGGCGAAATCTTTTTGAACGGCCTTACGTTCGCTATCTGCAATGTCTTTCAGCGTGCGGGTATCTTTGTTGGGGTCGAAAAGCGCATAACTGTTTTTCAAGCGCTCTAGCTGCTCGTGATACTGAAAGTGAATGCGGCTCACCAACAAATTACAAAACACCTCAAAGGTGTTTGCAGTGCTATCAGCATCAGCGGTTTCTTTGTTAATGAGAACATCGTTACACATGGAAACAACATCGGCTTTGCGAAAAGGTATAAATCGTTCTGAGGACATAACCGTTCTAACGTAGGTAATTCACTAACACTTGGCACACCGTTTTATATCTAGTCAGTGGCGCTATACAAGTGGCTAACGAAACAAATTCATGTGCTCAGTAAACCATAAATGACTGATAACACAATGCATCTAAAGGCTACTTACAACAATCGCAAGGGCACTAGGCTTTGTTTACGGATTGTCGATCGCTGCTTTAAACATGCTTTATACATATTCAAATCATCTTGCTTGCTAACTAAATACGACTAAAGAAGTCTTTAATTAACTAATGACTGATTAAGTGGTTACTTATGAGATCTGAGCAAGCGTCAAAATTGGCAAATAAATTGGGTGATTTAATACGTCAGCATCGTACTTTACATTATACCCAAAGTACGTTTGCGAAAATGATAGGTGTATCCCGTTCAACGGTGCAAAAACTTGAGCAAGGCGAGGTGGTGAAAAGCGATATATTGTTTGAAGCTTTAGTTGCGCTTCAGCTACAAGGCTCGTTGTTAGACGAGGTTAATGAGTTGGTTGCGGATGCTGGTGGTTATAATGCAAGGCAGCGGAAAGGCCGTAAAACTCAGGAGATTAATGATGACTTCTGAGGCTTATGTTTTTATTGATGGTTTGGAAGGCGCCCCCATTATTTGTGGCTTTTTCAAGCTAAACACACAAACAGGTCGTGGGGAATTTAACTACGGTAAAAGTTACCTCGCACGGCCAGTTTTGCTGAGCAAACGTGGCGCTTGAGCCCCGCTTACGATATTACTCCAATTAATAACTCAAAGCAGCACGGCCTAGGGCTTGGTGATGATGGCCGCTATGCGAGTATCGATAATATTCTGTCGCAAGCTAAACGCTTTGGTTTAAATAATGCTCCGGCCAAAAAGATTATTGCTGAGATTGAGTGTTATGTTCGTCAATGGCCTGCTCATTTTAAACGTTTTGCTGATATCAGCGAGGTTGACATAAAGCGTTTAGAAGGCGTAATTCCTTCCATAAGTTAGTGAGTATAAGGAGATTGAAATGTATACCTTGTCCATTCAACAGCGTCTCATTTTGTTGGGTTCAGCGTCATTGCATTCACTCTTAGAGCAGGACTGTAAATGAAAAATGTTGGATCTGATAGCATTCTTAAATCATACATTTAGCATATCTCTGCGCTAAAATAAGCCCAAAGCTTTAAGCATTTCTTTCAATACCATCAATCACATCTATTTCGTATTCTATTGCACTTTCTATTGCACTTTCTATTGCACTTTCTATTGCACTACAGCTATGCGCTATGAACCGCTTAATTGGGGCTGCGCATTGGGGTATACTTACCAAATGAATTATCCCGTTCCCGCCAATCAGGTTGAAGTCCTGTTTGAAGTAAAGAAAAGCAAGTTTATTGCGATGGCATCATTTGCCAACTCTCGCGAGAGCGCAATGGCTGTGCTTGATGAAGTAAAGCAGCGCTATCCCGATGCACGACATCACTGCTGGGCCTATATCTTTGGTCCTCCAAGCTCTCCAGTAAGCGCAGCTATGGCCGATGATGGCGAGCCAAGTGGCACGGCTGGCAAACCTATTTTAAACGTGCTTCAGCATAAAAATATTGGCGATGTTATGATTGTAGTGACTCGTTACTTTGGCGGTATAAAGTTAGGCGCTGGCGGCCTAGTTCGCGCTTATTCTGCATCGGCGCAGCAAGCCATTGAACAGCTTACTGTACGAGAAGAAGTTACCCTTCACATGCTTACTGTTGATGTAGACTTTAAACACGAACAATTTGTTAGGCATTTGGTTCAGCAAGCGTCGGGCAACATTGCCGACTGTCGCTATGCACAGCAAGTAAGTATTGATATTCAAATACCCGTTACCCAAGTAGAAGAAATAAAGCAGCAGCTGGCGCCAATTGTTAATCAAGACATTGAAGGCCAGCAAGGTGGCAGCCCGGACGTTGAAAGCAAGCAAAACAAATTGAATGATTCTTCATTATGAGTGCCAATATGAGTAGCAGACTTCAATATATCTCACACTACCCTGAGAGACTGCAACAACAAATTCAACAGATGATTGACGACAATGCGCTGGGAGATTGGCTGCGCACTCGTTACCCTGCCACTCACTCAGTGGCAAACGACAATGACTTACGCGAATATGTGATGGGGCTTAAAAATCAGTATATGAAGAAAACCCAACCGTTGAGTAAGGTTATATACGATCAAAAAATCCATATTGTGAACCACGCTCTTGGATTACACTCCTATGTATCTCGGGTACAAGGCGGCAAATTAAAGAGTAAAAATGAACTGCGAGTAAGCAGCTTGTTTAAAAACACGCCCGAGCCATTTTTGAACATGATAGTCGTGCATGAATTAGCCCACCTTAAAGAAAAAGAGCATAACAAAGCCTTTTATAAGCTCTGCCAACACATGCTACCCGATTACCATCAAATTGAATTTGATGTACGGGTGTACCTCACTGAACTCGAATTAACCGGCCATGTTTATCAAATGCCTAAGGAAGCCTAATGGATTTTCAATTTCGCACTGACATGTTAGGGGAGCCTTCCGCCAAATGTGATATTGAATGCGAAGCTTTTGGTGATTGGTTAAGTAACGATTTAGGCACCGATCGCGAGAGCATTAATATAGTGCTAGATGCTATTGAAAACCTGCTGTGTCGCAACATTCCTGATTACCAATTTATTGGCAAGGAATATACGTTAACCATTGAAGACGACGAAGTAATTCTTACCCTCAATCACAACGAAACCAGTCACAAAGAATTTGCCGAAGACTATGACCAAGAAATGCAAGCAGGTTGCGGCTTGGCAGATTTCAAACATTTACTGCAAGAATGGAAGACGTTTATTCGTTAATAAGCGCCCTACGAAAGCCATCGGTGAATAACGTCGTAAATTGTTTTATTCCCCAGTAACCCGAGGTGACTGATGTTATTCCCCACCCACTGATTTTCTGGCTTAAAATTAAGGTTAAACGCTTCATTTTCATGAATGCCTAGTGCGCTATTAAGGGGCACTAAACCATCACCAACGATATGCTTATTGATAGCGTTAGGCGATGCCGAGGACGTTGTTGCAATGGCAAAACACGCTACCCCATCAGGCAGTGGAATGGGTTTGCGTTGATCACTAGCAAAATCGAACCGCCGTTCAGAATGGGTGTCGCTTTCAACAATATATCCATGCCGAAGGTCGGCAATACCTGCACTGCGAATTTGAGTAATGCGGGTTAGCGGAGCCGTGAAGTGATGCATACCTAATAATAGGTCTACCCAGTTACCTGCTTTTTCAAGGGGCGCACCGTGATGCGGGGTGCCAAGAAACACTATTTTTTTCAAATACTCGGCCCACTGTATACTTTCCTCGGCTATCTCTGTTTTTGCGGCCGCTTCTGGTATGGCATCGTTAGCATAATAAAGCGCACTTCTTGTAACTAACCCGCCCATGCTATGAGCAACAACTGAAATATCCAATGTATGCTGGCTTTGTAGAGAGTGAAACTGGCTCGCCAACTCACCTAAAAGTGCGTTCAGCTTTATCCCATTTTGATAGATATGCCGCCCCGTATTGTAGTGCAAATAAACTGTGGTGCATGAGAGGTCATTAGCAAGATGATAACCATGATCATGCTCACCTTGCCGCCACTGCACATCATTCATACATAAGCCATGCACCATGATGAGAAGCTTGCCTTCAGACTCTGCGATGTGTCGCGCCAATGCGTTTAACTCTATATCGTTGCCGTGTTGACGAAATGTCATGGCGATGGACAACGGGCTTTGCTGTGTATGAAGGTAATCGCCTATCACGCCATTTATGGCTGAGAGTAATGTAGGTTTTATTGATGAAGGTGATGGTGAATGCGTTGATGATGGCGGTGCGTCTTCGCTTACATTGCCGTTTGCACTATCACTAGTACTGCCACCGACATTGCCCTTGAGATTGTCGCCACCTCTGTTATCCAAACTGTCGTTTAATACCGAGAGCGGCGTACTAATGCGCTTGCTTACCTCGCTAGTAATGCTGCGTATACTGTCGTAAACCATGCCAGTAATACCACTGCTAAGCGTCTGATTTGATTTTTGTGTTGATTGTTTTATTGATGGCGTCAGCCAATTCAGCGGATTAATACGGTTGTGCATTGTCTCAATTACCAGGGTAATTTGAATAACCGACTCGGCAATTAGCCGATTAGCTTCTTGCGCCTGAGAGGGCTTTTTTGTTTGAGTTTGTTTGCCAGTATTTTGGGCATCAGTAGCTTTGGTATCAGAAGCTTTGGTATCAGTGCCTTGGTCTTTAGCGTTTTGGGCATCAAATTTTGAGTTAGGCAAAGCATGCCCTTTCTATTATCAAGTTGATCTAAGCATAGCAGTATCAGCACAAGGAGAACCTATTTATTAAACTGCGCTATTTTTTGATAAAAAAGTGCACTAAATAAGGACAAAAAAATTATTCGTCGCCCAGCATAAATTCGCTATCTTATTTCTAAAACAAGCGTATTATCCGCCGAATATTAACACTTGAGTCTTTGAGCCGAAAATGGCCATAGGTTTTCACCACACTAAAGAAAAAACCTTACTACGCGTATCGTTTTACGTAGCGGGTTTGTTTGTATTTATCGCACTTGGCTTTGCCTTTATTACCCATTCAGCCGCCATCCTGTTTGACGGCGCATACTCACTCATTGCCTTTTTCATGTCGTTGCTCACGCTGAAAGTAGCAAATTTAGTGCAATTGCCCGATGACGACCGTTTTCATTTCGGCTATACGGCCATAGAGCCTACGTTAAACTTATTCAAATCCATTGTTATTATTGCCACGTGCTTATACGCCGTTGTGGGGGCTATTGGTAGCCTTACAAACGGCGGAATAAAGGCAGAGTACGGATACGCAATAATTTACGGTGTTATTGCTACTACTGCATGCTTTGCTGTGTCTGCCTACATGAAGTATCAAAGCAAGCCATTGCGCTCAGACCTAGTGGCGGTGGAAGCTCACACCTGGTTTGTAGATGGCGTATTGAGTGCTTCCATTCTATTAGGGTTTGCCACTGCGTATGGTATTGAACAAACCCGTTTTGCTGAGTATGCCTCTTTTATCGACCCCGTCTTGCTAATAATATTAGGGCTCGCGATATTGCCAGTGCCTTTTAAAATTATGCTCGACAGCCTAAAAGAAGTAATTAACAAGGCTCCACCTGAGTCTGTGACAGCTGTGATTGAGAAGCGATTAAAGCAAACCTTGATTGCAGTGCCCTATCAACATGTGGAAGTACGAATAAGTAAAAGCGGAAGAGACATCTATTTACTCGTGCATATTATTGTTGATAAATCGTTTTCCGTGGCAACCATTAGTGAACTAGACGATATCCGCATAGCCAGTGAGACCGCCATGCGACAGTGGGACCCTGCCATTATTATGGACATATTGTTTATCGCCAATCCAGCGCTAGCTGATTAGACAAGCTACCCTTTTTCACGCGACGGCTACAACTAATACACTACAATAAAGATGTATAAAAAAGCCCTACCAACCAAAGTTGATAGGGCCTTTATATAACGTATATTCTGAGAGAGCAGGCTTTACCTACTCACTCTTTAAGAGACTACTCATACAGCGCTTAGTTAACAAAACCTTCGTTGGCTCTTATCGTCAATGGATGGTAACCAGGCTTTGCCTCTTCAAATGCTTTTTTCGCAAATGCTTTGCCTTCTGGTGTTTGCGAAAGCGTGCGATAAAGCGGCTTAACCAATTTGTTGCGGCCAATGCTAACCAGGTAGCTGTATAAACGCTCGTATGCTGGCTTGTACTCATTGGCTACCGCAATCATCAGCCAGCTGTGGGCAATTTCGTTGTTTTGTGTTTCTGTTAGCGAGAACGCCGTGTCTAACGCTGTTAGCTGCTTGTCGGTCAACGACTCAGGCATATTGTTAAGGAAGTATAACCATTCATGCACTGTCCATTGTGCGGTTTCAATATCCGCTGCTTTTACGTCACCAGAAAGCCAAGCGCTTCGTGTATCATCGATTTTAGTGAAGGCATCAGACTCAGGCTTTGGTGCGCCCTCAGGAATACCAGGTTCAAAAATCCACTGCTGAATACGCTCAGCGTCTAACTTTTCTGGATATTGCTTAAGCAGCGTCTCATCCAAGTAGTCGATAAAGGTATCTGTAGTAATGCTTTTGAATGCAAAGTCTTCGAAGTACTGCATTAAGAATGCATCAAAGTTCTCACGCCCAACTTTTTGCTCTAACTCTCGAAGGAAAAGCGCGCCTTTTTCGTAAGGGATATTTGAAAATACATCGTCAGGGTTACGACCACGTAAATCGATAGCAAGAATTTCATCGTTTTGTTCTAGTGCAGCGATATCGTTTTGCAAGTCTTGATAACCTAGCACAGCCTCTTTTTTAAACCGCTCATGACCATAAATCATTTCCATGATGCGATAAGTTAAATAGGTGGTGAAACCTTCGTTTAACCACAAATCACGCCATGTAGCGTTGGTTACTGTATTTCCAGACCAGCTATGTGCTAGTTCATGAGCAATAAGAGACACTAGACTCTTGTCACCCGCAATTACGGTTGGCGTGATAAACGAGAGACGAGGGTTTTCCATGCCACCAAAGGGAAACGATGGCGGTAATATGAGTAGATCGTATCGATCCCACTGATAAGGCCCGTAAGTCTCTTCAGTTACTTCGAGCATCGCTTCGGTGTCTTCAAACTCTTTTGCGGCACTTTCAAGAAGCGCAGGTTCGGCATACACCCCTGTTCTCTCGCCCATGGCCTTAAACTGCAGATCGCCAATGGCTAGAGCAATAAGGTAAGAAGGAATAGGCTGCGGCATGGTAAACGTATATTCACCATCGCGCTTTGTTTGAGGATCGTTTGCTGCGCTCATTACTGCCAATAAGCTTGGCGGTGTTTTAATGGTGGCCTCATAAGTCACACGCACTTGCGGAGAATCTTGCAATGGTATAAAGCTTCGGGCGTGAACGGCCTGAGCTTGAGTAAATAAGAACGGATGCTTTTTACCTGCGGTTTGTGCTGGTGTGAGCCACTGAACGCCTGATGCACTTGGTGATGTGGCATAGTTCACGGTAACTTGATTGGCGTTCTCGGGTAACGAAATTGAAAGAGGCGTTCCTAGGTCAACATCGGTTTCGCCTAAAGTAAAGGGAACTGCCTCACCATTTACGGTAACAGTTTCAATTTTAAGAGCGCGAGTATCAAGAATAAGCTCATTGTATTTTGGGTCGGTGCGCTCTACCTTGAGCGTTGCACTTCCTGATAACTGCTGAGTATCAAAATTAGCGCTAAGAGCTAACGCTAAATGGGTTACCCGTACTTCATCGGGGTTAGAGAATGAATGATAATCAACGCCTGAGGCCATGTCAGATGACCCCTCTGTAATTTCTGCTCTAGCGTTGTCTTCGGCCGCCTTATTTCCCATCTTTTCGTTTGCAACGTCTTTCATGGCAGCGCTAGCGTCGACCTTGTTTGCAGGCTCAGTTGTGGCATCGCTGCACGCAAAAAGTGCTGGTACACAAATTAGCGTAGCTAGCATTTTGCAGTAGCTCATAGTGTGGTTCCTATGTTGTTTCATGCTTCTTCCTTTATAGTTCTTTCTAGCTCGTTCTGTTTCTTTATAAGTTTGGGCAATTCTGTCTAAGAGTTCGTTCTACATGGTCATAGTAGCAAGTCGAGACTTCAGGGGCGATAAATAAACAGGGTATGAGACAGGTAGCGTTTAACACTAACTTTGCTAACTGGGTTAAGTGATGATGTGGACCCAGTGGCTGTGAGGTTGAGCAACGAAAGAATTCGGTAGTTGTGAGGGTTCGATTCCGCTGAAGCACGGCTTTAGCGCAGGCTCAATGGCCACTGGAAGACAGTGGTCATTGAATCACTGTAGTGGTTTAAGCTAGCGCTATCTCTACTTCAATATTGCCGCGAGTTGCATTTGAGTACGGGCACACTTGGTGCGCTGCATCTACTAGCGCCTGCGCTTTGTCTGATTCCACATCACCAAGGTCAACGATAAGCTTAACGGCAATGGCAAAGCCTTGTTCGATAGGCCCAATAGACACATCGCCAGTTACGCTTATATCGTCTGACAATTTGATTTTTTGTGAAGCAGCAACGTGCTTCAGTGCACCAATAAAACAGGCTGAGTACCCTGCTGCAAACATTTGCTCAGGGTTTGTCCCTTGCCCACCCGCGCCGCCAAGTTCTTTTGGTGTAGAAAGTTCAAGCTCAAGTTTGCCGTCACTCGACTTTGCCGTGCCTTCTCTTCCGCCTGTTGCCGTTGCTGTGCCGGTATAAACGATCTGTTGTAATGTATGCATCATAAACTCCGTTGTTAAAAAGAAAATTGCAAAACAGCAAGCGAAGACTTTTATTAGCCACACTTACTTTGCATACAAACTAAAATAACACTATCTCGGCTTGAAGTTCAAGTACTTTGCATACAAAATATAAAATTACTATTGAATTGGAGTTGCCTGTGTCTGAATTATTAAAATTAGAAAATCAGCTTTGTCATCGCTTTTATACGCTTTCAAATGCATTTACACGTGCTTACAGGCCGCTATTGAAGGCGTTGGATATTACCTATCCGCAGTACATTACGCTTATGGCTTTGTGGGAAGCGAATAACATCACCATTGCCGAACTATTAGAGCGCACCGCGATTGATGGCGGTGCTATGACGCTCATTCTTAAAAAGCTAAGTGAAAAACAATTCCTCACTATAGAGAAAGACGAACACGACAAGCGGGTAAAACGAGTAATGCTCACCGAGGAAGGTAAATCAAAAAAACACATTGCCCAGGACGTACCCTCGCAGATGCTATGCAAATTAGACGGCATGAGCCATGAAGAAAGCCTGCAGCTTCGTTACTTACTAGACAAACTTGGTAGCTGCTTTAAGGCTGACGAACAGAGATAAAGAATTAAAGCGTGTCGTTTTTAACGTGCATTGCTGCAGCAGTTAACACGCTCTCAATTCTAGCTATCTGTATTTAGCAATACTCGATGTGGGTTAAGCAGAAATATGGTTACGCTGAGGTATGGTTAAGCAGAAGTATATTGCGACATTTCAGAATCAACTTCTTGCGCATATTGCGTTAGGTGATGCGCTAAAATGTTTTCCACTCTTCTCATGATGTCTTTGCGTTGATGATCCCACCCACGCTTATCAGCCTGTTTCGCTTGCGCAAGGTAAAATTCAATTCGAGTTTTACGTAATAGATGAGTTTTTCTATTTACGTTAAATTCCATGCTGGTATAAGTCTCTTCCACATCCGTAATGTCTGTATGATAAGGCTTTGCATTATCCTCAGCAGTCGCTTGACTTACAAAGGTATTCCCGTTTCCTACTACTCCTATCATAACGATGAGTAATGACACTACTATTCCTGAAGAAATCCATTTTAGAAAAGACATTTATTGCTCCTTGTTTCTGGCTTCCATTTCAACGCTATAATTTATGGCTTTATAACTTTTTGCCATCGCTGGTTTAAGCTCTTGCGACAAAACACCTATTACCTTGCATCAGTAGTGGTGCTGAAACTGTAAATTGCTTGGTTAACTTTTATGAGTTATCAACCCACTGTTCCCTAGTTATTGCAGGTTTCGAACCAGAATCAAAAAACAATTAAAATCATATACTTATTAAAAAATGAGCGAGACAGCTTTGTTGATATTGGAAGTTTCTACACAAGAGGGAGTAAAAAGCACCGAGTAAAATATAACCTACCTAGCTGTAAAAAGGGCATTGATAGGCGGGACGGTCAGCTCTGAACGAAAAGAGTAAGAAGTAGTTTCTAGAAAGTTGAAAACTAGTGTCAATATCAGCGCATTTTCTGCTATCATCATTTCAGCGAACACTTGTTCACTGAAATTCAGAAAAATGACGACAAACACGTAATAGGATTAGTCATGTCAGAAATGCGAGACCAACTTGAAAGCATACCCGCAAGGGCTTACTCAGTAATAGAGGAATGGCTTAATAGTATCAGTCACGGCGTCGGTTTGGTTGCTGCCATTGTTGGCTTAGTGTTTTTACTCTATCGAGCTGAAGGTACGCTTGCCCTAGTTACCGTAGCAATTTATGGCACCACCCTTATTCTGATGTTTTTAAGCTCTACTCTTTATCATGCTACTTCACATCATAAAGCCAAAGAATGGCTTAAGCTTTTCGACCACAGCGCAATATATTTGTTGATAGCGGGTACTTACACACCTTTACTTTTAGTATCTATCGGTGGCGCGTTAGGTATGATAATGACCGGTGTTATCTGGAGCCTTGCATTTGGCGGCGTCGCCTTTAAGCTAGTGGCGCAGCATCGCTTTCCAAAAGTGTCTGTTATGACGTATCTACTTATGGGCTGGATAGCCATTGGACTTATTTATCCTCTTTATATGGCATTACCTGGGGCAGGATTGTGGCTACTCGTAGCAGGGGGACTTTGTTTCAGCGTGGGCGTCTGTTTTTACGTGGCAAAAAAGGTAAAATACACCCATGCCATATGGCACGTATTCGTTATTGGCGGATGTGGTTGCCATTATTTTTCAATTTATTATTTTGTGGTTTAACGCTCGCTGTGAATACAACTGAAACTGAGACTAACATGACTGGCAATATCACTAATGATAGTTCACCCGCAATAGCCTGGTTCTCACTGAAAGCGGGCAAGATATGTTTGGGCAAGAAGCCTGTTGCCGAAGCCTATAGTGCATTAAAGGGCTTAGGAGTGACTCACGTGGCAACGGTTCAAACCGGTGAAGAACAAGCCCCAAATATTCGAGACAGCGCATTGGAAAATGGCTTGGAATGGTTGTGGGTGCCCTTTAGTCATCCGTCATCTCAATCGCCAACAGATGATGTTCACTTACATCATTATCTTCATGAGCTATCAAAAATGTTATCTGAAGGTGCCAGTATTTATTTGCACTGCGATGGCTCTCAGCATCGCTGTAGCTTACTGTTTTACGCACTTTGCCATTACGTAGGCATTCCATCAAATAGCGCCTACAATGCCCTGCATAGCTTTGGCCGCAATGCGGCAAACAACTTATCACGTTCCGAGCTTTCGTGGGCTGCCGAACTCGGTCATTCAGCTCCGCATATCTAATGTTAATGCAGAGCCATCTAGCAATTGGTGGCTCTGCATTAATTTTTTAGGGGCATCTTCCTACGATCATTTTTCTAAGATTATTCTTCTATGATCGTCTTTCTAATATTTGCGCTATTTAGTGTTTGCTCGCGCTATTATTTGAGCGTTGGTATTGGCAATAATGGTGAAACAATTTCACCAATACGTCGAAACAACTGCATGCGCGTAGTGCCAGAGCGCCATACAAGCCCTATTTCCCTGAAACCTTTTTCCTCAGCAGGATAACTTTGAAGCCCGGTGTGCTCCAAAATAGACTGGTTAATCGCCAGCTCTGGTAAAAAGGTATACCCCATTTTGCTATTTGCTAATTGTACCAAGGTATACAAGCTACTCGCGGCGACACTGCTTATTTGGTCGCTGTGCTGTAAGTTACAGGCGCTTACCGCATGCCCCGTCATACAATGCTCTTGTTGAAGTAAGAAAATACTTTTCTTAGGAAGTGACGATATATCAACAGGATTCGGTAAGGCCGGCATCATATCTTCATGAGCGATAAGATGAAATGGATCGTGCCCTAGCACCATTTGCTTGCACCCTGGAGTTTCCATTGGCAATGCCAGAATGAGTAAATCTAACCTACCGTCTGTTAACTGCTGAAGCAGCTTCTCCGTAGTATCTTCCTGCATCTCTAGGTTAATTTCTGGCAGAAACGCCTTAAAAGCCCCCAACATGCCTTCAAAGAGAAAGGGCGCAATAGTAGGAATAACCCCTAGCTTTATGGTACCTCGTTGCCAATTGCCCGCATTTTGCGCGTATTCAACCAGTTCACCTGCTTCTTGCAGTATTAACTTACTGCGCTCCACAATGTCTAACCCTAGCGAGGTAAACACAAACGTTTTATGTTCTCGCTCTAGAAGCTGGCTACCGAAGTGCTCTTCGAGGTTTTGGATGGCAGTACTTAATGTTGATTGGCTCACGTTGCAACGCTGAGCGGCACGATGGAAATGCTGCTCTTGATGTAGGGTTACAAGGTAGTGTAAATGCTTAAGGTTTGGCCACTTCATACTCATCTCATAATTGATTAATAATATAGTTCTTAATCTAGCATAAGGATTACGTGTAGCACATTAAAAACCCGAAAACGTCATGAAGAATTCTTACTTATACACTGGCAAGCAAGACATTCTGGGTTTAGGATAAAGTGAAAGCGTATTCGGTAAACACAACAACCACATGCTAATGAGGCCACTATGAAGGGACACTACAAAAACATTCTCTGTGTACTAGGCGACTCTCATCGTCAGGATGATACGGTGGCGCAAGCACTTCACATTGCTAAAACCCATCAGGCGAATATCACCATCGTGCTGGCACTAGAGGCGCTTCCGCCAAATGCCAATATGATCATGGAATCGTTTTCTTATATTGAATCTCAACAGGGTATGGAAACCCAAGCTCAGCAGTGGCTAACAGAGCAGTCTAAAAACTGGAGCCAGCATTATCATGCTGATACCGAGGTACTGATAGGCGATCCGCTGATTAATGTTGTGAGTTACGTTGTTAATAACAATATCGATTTAGTCATTAAGCGCGCAGAAGAGAGTTTTTTAGATAAGCTTTTCGGCAGCTTAGACATGCGACTATTGAGAAAATGCCCATGCCCTGTTTGGGTTGTCGATCGCAAGCCCAAAAGCCAGTACAAGAATGTGGTTGCTGCACTTGATTTGAACTATCACTACCCTAAACACGAAGTCTCCGTGCGCCAAGAGCTCAATCGCGACATACTTCGCCACGCAAGTCAGATTGCTTTACTTGAATTTGCTCAACTGCATGTTGTGCATGTATTCGATGCGGTTCCCGAAAACATAGCAAGAGACGGATTTATCACTGTCGACAACGATAGAATGGAACACGACCTCGCCAAAATATTTGAGGAACGGGATAACGAGCTGGCCCTTCTGCTCAACGAGCTTTCTGATGAGCTAGACGATGACGTACTGGATTTCCTTAAACCGCAAAAGCACATTGTACACGGCTACCCTCGACGAGAAATTGCGGCCACAGCAGCGTCTGTTAGTGCCGATGTGGTTGTCATGGGTACCGTGGCAAGGCTTGGCGTACCTGGTTTTATTATGGGTGGTACCGCTGAAGAAACCATTCATCAACTGCATTGCGCGGTTGTCGGAATAAAACCGAATGGATTTCAAACACCGATTTCTATTGAGAAAAAATGAGTGCTTGAACGAAGTGACCGATGACATAAAAAAGCCGCGATAAGTTTTCACTTATCGCGGCTTTTTTGGTGCTTTCTACGTTTACAGCAATATCGTTAATTATTGTATTTCTGCTAGCGATGCAAACTTTCCAGCATTCTAGTGCCGGAATAACACTGCTGTGGTTTTACACCCCAAACGATGCTCTTAATATATAGAACGAGATAATTGAGAGAATGGCGCCCGCAGGAAGCGTAACAACCCACGACACTACAATATTTCTCACAATGCCAAGATTAAGTGCAGAAACACCTCTCGCTAAACCTACGCCTAGCACCGCACCAACAAGCGTTTGCGTGGTAGAGATAGGTAAACCTGTTCCTGACGCAATAACAACGGTACAGGCTGCTGCCAATTCTGCTGCGAAACCACGGCTAGGCGTAAGGTGAGTTATCCCCTGCCCTATGGTTTTTATGACTCGATGACCGAATAGCGCTAAACCAGCAACGATACCTAAACCACCAAGAGGTAAAATCCATACCGCAAGCTTGGCATTTGCATTAATTTCGCCGCCACTGCTCACTACACTGACAACGGCCGCTAATGGTCCGATAGCATTCGCTACGTCGTTCGAGCCGTGGGCGAATGCCATGCAACATGCCGTCACTACCATTAATAGTGCAAACACTTTCTCTACGTTTGCGGCCTGTAAATCTGCATCTTCAGAGCCACTGAACTTCATGCGGCCAATGTACCACTTGCCTAAAACACCTAGTAACACTGCGATAATCACGGCGAGAATGTATCCATTCACCGCGCTCATTTCTAATCCAACGTGCTTAAGCCCTTTTTTGATAGTCACGAGTGACATTACAAAGCCCGCTAACGCCATATAAAATGGAACGTAGCGCTTAGCACTTTCAAAGGGTGAGGCAGTTTGGAATATGAGTTTATGCGCACTCATAAATATTAAATAGGCAATAACACCCGAAATAGCAGGCGTTACCACCCAGCTACCCACAATACCGGCAACCTTATCCCACGCAACGGCGTCCATGCTTACGCCGGCTGCAGTAAAACCGATAATTGCGCCGATAATAGAATGCGTTGTAGATACAGGCCAACCTAACCAAGACGCTACGGCCAACCAAATACCGGCAGCCAACAGCGAGGAAATCATGCCCAGTACGAGCAATTCGGGTATGTCTGTAAAGAAGCTTGAGTCGATAATTCCTTTGCGTATGGTAGAGGTAACCTCACCACCCGCAAGGTAAGCGCCAGCAAACTCAAATATCATCGCAATAAAAATTGCTTGTTTTATTGTTAATGCTTTTGACCCTACTGATGTCCCCATTGCATTGGCAACATCGTTGGCTCCAATTCCCCACGCCATGATGAAACCTACACCACCGGCAAGAAGAATTAGAATTAGGCCATAACTTTCAAAAAAATCCACTAAGTATCGCTCCCGAGCTAATGCGATTTGGGCTTTACGCTACTTCACTGTGTAGCAGTTCCCCGAGCCAAATAGGCTAGAGTGTGATGTTAAAGACAGATTATGTTTTAGCATAATGTTCGTTTTTTGCACGACCTGTCCTCGGCTCCGGCGCATGATAACGTAATCATCTTCGAAGCCATAGCGAAAATCATCGAAATTCGGTAAAAGTATATCTCGACGCTGATTATTCAATCAAATGTTTCATTTTTATGACAGCTATATTTCAAAAGACACGCCATCCCACGCCACGCGTGCGGTATAGCGACATCTACGCAGTCAATTAAGTCAGATCTTCTATCTTCTGATGGATGCTTTCAAGGGAGGTATGACGTACATCGGTTCCCCGTGTTAGGTATACAACATATTCGCAAACGTTTTTACATCGATCGCCAATGCGCTCTAGTGAACGCAATGCCCAAAGCACGTCCAGCCAATCTTGCATATCTTCGGTGATTTTTTCCATTTCAGACGTGGTGTACGTTATCAGGCGTTTGTATTCGCTGTCTATTTGATTGTCCTGGCGATAAACCTCAAGGGCTGCTGACTCATCTTGTCGCGCGAAAGCATCGAATGTGCCGCGCATCATGTCGATAACCTGTTCGCCTATTTTTACCATACTGCTTTTTATGGTGTCAGAAGAAGGAAGCTTGTTTCGCGTTACCAACTTAGCAATGCGCTCTATTTCATCACCCATACGCTCAATATCAGTGATAGCTTTAGAAATGGTCATGATTAAACGCAGATCGCTTGCCGTGGGATGTCGCTTAGCAATAATCCTCAGGCATTCTTCGTCTATCTGAATTTCCATAGAGTTTATTTTTAAGTCGTTCAACACTACTTTTTCGGCAATAGCTGCATGGTTGTGCTTAATGGCATACAGCGTATCTACCATCTGCTGCTCTACCTCGCCCCCCATAGTTAGCACGGAGTTGCGCAAGTTTTCTAATTCAACGTTAAACGTACCCGAAATATGAGTATTTAAAGCAACTTGACGCATTCTAGTAACTCCAGTGAACGGTAAACGTGGCACAACAAAACATGACGCATGCAACGGGGGCAGCGATTAAAGGTAGCGCGCAACTTCGTATATGGCTAGCGGGAATAAAAAAGTCGCTGTTAGCCATATCGCCCCGTAATGTAATCTTCTGTTTGTTTTTTCTCAGGCATGGTGAACAGCGTATCGCTATCGGCATACTCCACGAGTTTACCTTGATGGAAAAAAGCCGTGTAGTCGCTTACGCGCGCGGCCTGCTGCATATTGTGAGTAACAATAACTATCGTACATTGCTTTTTAAGCGACTCCATCAGTTCTTCAATGAAAAGCGTCGTCAGCGGATCGAGGGCTGAGGTTGGCTCATCAAGCAACAACACTTCTGGTTTTAAGGATAAAGCCCGCGCAATCACTAACCGCTGCTGCTGACCGCCCGATAAGGTCATGGCAGGCTCAAACAATCGGTCTTTCACTTCATCCCACAATGCGGCCTGCTTTAACGCACTTTCTACCGCATCGTCTAAATTCCGTCTTTCACGCACCCCTTGAAGCTTCAATCCGTAGCATACGTTTTCGTAAATACTCATAGGAAATGGATTTGGGCGCTGGAATACCATACCCACTTTGGCTCTTAGCCGTGACACGTTGGTTTTTTTACTATTAATGTTTTTACCATCAATAATCACTTCACCCTTATACTGACAACCGTCATACAGGTCGTTTAGCCGGTTAAAGCAGTTTATCAGTGTGGATTTACCGCACCCGCTTTGACCAATTAACGCTGTGACCTTGTTTTTCGGGATCCGCATGGTGATGTCTTTTAACACGTGCTTATCGCCAAACCATAAGTTGAGTGCGTTAACCTCAACTGCTGTCTGCGCGCTCGATAACTCGCTAACGGGCTGTATATTATGTTTAAACAACTTCAGCATGACAGCTTTTACCCTTTTAAATACCGTTTACGTAAGCGTGTTCTAAGTAGTACCGCTAAAATATTAAGTACAAATACAACCACCAGCAGTAGTAAGCACGCGGCAAACATCATAGATGCACTTTTAGCATCGGTTTGGCTGTGAAATGCACTGTCGTAAATTAACACACCTAGGTGCATGAACTGTCTATCGAGGTGTAAAAATGGAAACTCACCATCAATAGGTAAGGCAGGCGCAAATTTTACTGCCCCGACCAACATAAGTGGCGCAACTTCACCCGCGGCTCTGGCAATGGCCAATATAACGCCGGTCATAATACCGGGAGAAGCAATAGGCAATATAGTGCGTACAATGGTTTCAATTTTAGTGGCACCTAGTGCATAGCTGCCCGCTTTTAGCCCTTCTGGCACCCGCCTAAGTCCCTCTTCAGTAGCTACAATTACCACCGGAAGTGTGAGTATTGCCATGGTTAATGCCGCCCAAAATATACCTGGGCTACCCATGGTTGGCGCAGGTAGCGTATCACTAAAAAAGAGGCTGTCTATACTGCCGCCAAGTGTGTACACAAAGAAACCAAGGCCAAACACACCATACACAATGGAAGGCACACCGGCCATATTGCTTACGCTTACGCGAATAATGGTGGTTAGGGCTGTGTTTGGCGCATATTCGCTTAAATAGATAGCAGCCATTACGCCAAAGGGGGTAACGATAATGGTCATAATAAATACCATTAGCACCGTACCAAATAGAGCAGGAAAGACGCCACCCGACGTATTCGCTTGTTTAGGCGATTCAGTGAGAAACACAAACACTTCACCAATGGCCACCTGCCACTTTTCAAACCCTGTTAATCGACTCACAAAATCGACACTTTGAATTGTGAATATCGGAATACTAAAAGGCTGCCCGTCGGCAAAGCTCACCGCAAGCTTGTATTGATCTCGCTGGGTTTCAAGTGAACGAACTCGCTGCTGATACTCATTGAACTGAGCTACTAGCTTTTCTCGCGCTGGTGCATCCGCTGCCACATCTCGATTGTCAAAGCGAGAGAGCGACTCGTGAATTGGCGCTAAAAACTGTTTGTTTAATTTTGTAATTTCATCTGAGATGAGTGCTACTGACTCCATTATTTGCGGCAATTTAGCAAGCGGAATATTGGCGCCCTCTGGCGTAACCACATTTTCAGGCACAGCCATTACCTGCCGCCCGTCATTGAGCTTTATCTCGGCGCTGTTTTTAGCCAGGTCAATACGCTTTATACGCTCACGCTCAACTAACAATTGCGCCCCGTATGGGTTTAGCGCGTCTGCGTACTTAAGCCTTATCTCCGATTTAGCCTCATCATCGAATACATTGGCTAAAAGAGTCACAACCTGTTCAGTCTCTCTAGGCGTAGTCTCTTTAGACGCAGCCTCTTTAGGTAGAACTTGGTCGGAGGCAAGCGCTGGAGGAGATATGGGAGTAAGCGCAACGCTGTATATGGGTTTTGGCCAAAAATAAGCGCCGCCCCTTGCCGTAATCAACACGAGTACGCTAATAAGGGCAATCAGCAATAGGCCAGTAAAAAAGGCGGTTAAACTAATCACCAGCGACTGACGCTGCACCGCATTTAAGCCAGAAAGGCGAAGCTTAGCCATGCTCTTTTCTCCTTCCCAGTCGCTGTCGCATAACCTCGGCAATGGTATTTACCACGAAGGTGAATGCAAACAAAATGCAGGCGGTAAAAAAGAGAATTTGATAATGGGCCGATGAGACATCAGCTTCAGGCAATTCAATGGCTAAATTAGCGGTTAGTGCCCTTAGCCCTTCAATAAGGCCCCAGCTAGATATGGGGGTGTTCCCCGTTACCATAAGAACAATCATTGTTTCACCAAAAGCGCGACCAAAGCCCAGCATTATGGCAGCAATAATACCAGGCAGCGATACGTGCAACACCACATGCATTAGTGTTTGAAGTCGTGTTGCTCCCAGCGCAAACGAGGCGTTTTTCAAATCTTCGGGCACACCGTTTATGGCGTCTTCAGCCAAAGAATAAATACTGGGCGAAATTGCGATACCTAAAGCTATGGCAACCACAATGGTTGTTTTACCAATTGGACTGTCTGACCCCGACGCCAACAATGCAAACCCATCAACGCCCATGATGGAGAATATAAATTGAGGCGCAAACTCCACGCTGATAAAGGCGAGTAATAAGGTGCCTCCTAGGGCAAATACCAACTCGCTACCGTGGCGAATACGCTTTGGCAGGTATTGCGCTACTTGGCGCTGAAACAGCGACACAATAATAAGTGCAATTGGCACGAAGATAATAAAAAAAGCGACGGAAAATAGAAATTGCTCTGCCTTGGGCGATAGCCATATAGCGGCAATAAAGCCAATGAGTACGCTGGGGATAGCCTCTAACATCTCAATAGCCGGCTTTAACAGGTGGCGAAGTCTCGCTTTTGCAAAGTAAGCAGTATAAATGGCCGCGCCAATGGCAACGGGAATAGCGATAACCAAAGCCAGTAAAGATGCTTTAAAACTACCTATTAATAGCGGAGTTAAACTAAATTTAGCCTCTTGGTAGTCTGATGCACTAGTGGTTTGCCATACCGTCGCCTCGGCGTCATAGCCTTCATAATGCTGTGGTTCAAACAAAGAAGACCACGTGGTAATACCGCTTAAGTGCTTACCCTGCCATGCCGTTACCGAACTGTTACTTCTTCCTATTAACACATCACCATGCCAGTCAATACTAGAAATAGCCGTGTCACTGTGGCGAGAGCTTATTATCTCCCCAGTAATTCGGTTGATGAGCAATAGCGTATTGTTGCTGGTTAGCACTGAAATCAAATTCATGCTGGCATGCTCAGCAATATCTAGCGTTACCTCATCATCGCTTAACACAATTGAGTATGTCCTTTGAAAGTGTAAGCCATCGCTGCCTTTACTCAATACCCACCGCGTTAATGCATGGGTGTTGAGGTTGTGCAAAAAGAATGAACGCTGTTTGGCCAAGGGGAAGACCAATGCATCACTGCCTTCGTGAGACACATTACTGATAAATGGCGCTGATGCATTAGCCTTATCGTAAAGGCGATGAAGATAAATATCGTTATTTTTATGCAGCAGCATGCTTTCACTGCCAGGCATCAGCGTGACCTGTTCTACACCCGAAAAATGCTTATCGATAAACGTGGTGGGCGCTTTGCGATTAACCCAGCGCACAAAAACACCGCTATCAAGGGTAATCTGTGTCACCACCCATCGATTGGATAATTGAATTTGCCAGTGCTTTTGCCCCTGCCAAACCTGTTTGGGAAGCGCAAATGCAATGGTATTAGACGGAGTGCTTTGCACTACCTTCTTATCTAACAGTTTGTCTGCATTGTAGGTTCGCACAGGAATAACACGTACCTGCCCTGTGGGTGAAATATCAATAATGAAGTTTTCGCCCATTACGCTCATAGCAGAAAGCGTGTGACCACAAGGTTTTGTGTAATCTTGTGTATTTTTTAGCTTACCTTCAGAAAAGGCGAGAAGCCCTAATCGGCAGTTTGCTTTTTCTGCCAACAGCGGTTGTCCGTTAAAGATATCGCCAGTGCTAATAATAGATTCATTGTTAGGCACGGTGGTGTGGGCAACTTGCTTAAGTGAAGGCGTGTAGGTAAGCGGTATTGCTTGGCTTATGAGGTGTGACACTAAAATAACCAGCGTCAGCAACACCAGACCGCCAAAGCCCGTCACTAAAAAGCGAGACCGTCTGTCAGTCCGTTGGCGTCTCTTGTTTATGCTATCGCTATCGGGAGTCATTCTACTTTTTAGTGTTTATATAATAAAAACCCTTCGCTGTGGAAGAATTTGGAGTAAATTGCACTGGTGAGCAGTGTAAGTTTTGTTATGCTAATAGCAAGCGAAAATTTTTCGTGCTACATGTTTTAGGCGGTGTGTTTATGACTCTAATCAACCATCAAGCACTAACACATTAGCCATTAGCCTGCGTAAGCACGTTCAGCTTATTTCTCAGCCATTCATCAAGGAGTTTTGCATGCAATCTATAGTTATAAACATAATGGGGCAGGACAAGCCTGGGTTAGTCGATTCGCTTGCGAAATGTATTTATACACACAAGGGTAACTGGTTGGGATCAAGCTTTGCGCACATGGCGGGTTTATTCACAGGTTTTGTAGAAGTGCATGTCAGTGCAGAGGGAAAACAGCCTTTAATTGACGCCATTGAAGCGTTACCCGACATCACCGTTCAACATGTAGCCGCACTTGGACCTCAAGAAAGCAGCGCCGTTAAGTATACCGTAGAGGTAATGGGTAATGACAAACCCGGTATAGTGCAAGAACTGACTAATGTACTTAATCAGTTCAACCTCAACATACTTACCTTTGCCTCACACTGCGAAAGCGCGCCTAACTGGGGCAGTTTAATTTTTAAAGCGAAAGCGGAAATTGGTGTACCAGCAGAATTTGACGATGGCGCATTGCAAGACGCCCTTGAAGCTTTGGCGAATGACTTAGTTGTCGACATCACCGCAACGCATTAATGTGAAGAATACGCCGTTTCGCCCATTGCTAAGTATTGCCTTGTCATCAAAGTGTAATTAACGGATGACAGCCTTTGACCATTTTGTGAGTCTTGAATGAGAAATTATGGATAACAACGTTTTATATTATCCTGCGGAACTGAGTTGGTTAGCTTTTAACGAACGCGTGTTGCAGGAAGCCGCCGATCAAAACACCCCTGCTGTTGAACGTATACGCTTTTTAGGTATTTACTCAAACAACCTCGATGAATTTTATCGCGTAAGAGCGGCGGGTGTAAAAAGACAAATCACAATTGCACAAAACGACGGTAACGAAGAAGAGGCCGAGCGTCAGACAGCATTAATGGCTTTGATTCAAAAGAAGGTGGTTCAGCTTTCAGAAAAATTCGATAAAATTCATAAAGACGTCGTAAAAAGTTTAGCCCGATACAATATACATATACTTCGTAAAAACGACTTAGATGATTATCAGCAGCAGTGGGTTCGCAACTTTTTTGTGAATAAAGTGCTGCGTCATATTGCGCCTATCATTATTGATAAAAAAACAGACCTATTAAAACGGCTAAACGGCACGTCTGTTTATTTGTATGTAGCCCTGAGAAGAAAAGAGAAAAACACGAAATTCGCAGTCATTCAGGTTCCTACCACTGAAATGTCTCGCTTTATGCTTATTCCCCCAGAAAAAAGTAAAAAGAAAAAGCATATTATTATGCTCGACGACATGATTCAGCTTTGCCTTGAAGATATCTTTCGAGGTTTTATCAAGTTTGACGAGATAGAGTCATTTTCATTTAAGATGACTAGGGATGCAGAGTATTCCATCAACGATGAGATAGACGAAAGCTACGTTGAGAAGATGTCTGAAAGCATGAAGCAGCGTCTTATTGCAGAGCCGGTTCGGGTTATTTATGACACCGATATGCCAGACGATATGATGCAAGACCTGCGCAAGCGCCTTAAAATTACTAAGCTTGATACCATGCATGCTGCGGGACACTATCGTAACTTTAAAGACTTTATTGGCTTTCCCAACGTGGGCCGAGAATACCTTGAGCATACGCCGCTGCCGGCTATTGATAGCAAAGCGTTTTCGCAACACAACACCGTGTTTGATGCCATTACAGCCAATGATATTTTACTGCACTATCCTTACCACCGCTTTTTGCACTTCACTGAATTTTTGCGTCAGGCAGCTTTCGATCCTAATGTTCGCACCATACGCATTAATATTTACCGGGTAGCGAGTAATTCTCGCATCATCAACTCGCTCATTGACGCGGTGGATAACGGTAAAAAAGTGACCGTGGTTGTAGAGATACGCGCCCGGTTCGACGAAGAAGCTAATATTGAGTGGTCGAAACGAATGACCGAGGCGGGAATTCGCGTTGTGCTTGGGGTGCCTACTCTTAAGATTCACTCGAAACTGTGTATTGTGACGCGAGAAGAGCGTGGAACTTTAGTTAATTACGCCCATTTCGGTACGGGTAACTTTAACGAGAAAACCGCTAAAATATACACCGATTACAGCTTGTTTACGCGCAATCAAGAATTAGCCGACGAAGGCGTAGCGGTGTTTGACCTTATTCAATACCCGTACCGCCGTTATAAATTCCAGCATCTACAAATTTCGCCGCTGAACTCAAGAACCAAGATTCAGTCGTTAATTCGTCAGGAAATACAGCATTTAAACCAAGGCCATGATGCGAAAATAACGTTCAAAATCAACAACCTTGTTGATAAAGAGTTGATTGACGATTTATATCGAGCTAGCCAAGCAGGCGTTAAAATTCGCGGTATCGTTCGCGGTATGTGCTCACTAAACCCAGGCCTTAAAGGTATTAGCGACAACATTGAAATTATCTCTATTGTCGATAGGTTCTTAGAACACCCTCGCGTAATGATTTTTGAAGGCGGCGGTGACCGGAAAGTGTTTATCTCTTCTGCCGATTGGATGACACGTAACATGGACAATCGTATAGAAGTGGGTTGCCCAGTTTACGATAGAACCTTGCAGCAGCGCATTGTTGATATTATGGAGCTACAGTTTAACGATACGCTGAAAGCGCGCGTTATCAACTCTGAGCAGACGAATAATTATGTGTTGCGCGGTAATCGCAGAAAGGTACGCTCTCAAATAGAGATATACGACTACCTCAAACAACTTGAAGACAACCTGTAGGATAACCTAATCACAAATGACTGAGCATGAATCCATCTTTGACGGTGTAGAGTCCCGGGAAGTAAGTAAAGTCGCCGCGCTAGATATTGGCTCAAACAGCTTTCACCTTGTCGTGGCGAGAATTGTAGCGGGCTCTGTTCAAATTCTTCACCGCGTTAAACAGAAGGTGCGACTTGCCGAAGGGCTAGATGACGACAATATTTTGTCTGATGAAGCCATAGAACGTGGCCTTGCCATGCTCAAAGTCATTGCTGAGAGTTTAAAGGGCTTCGAGCCCGATTCAGTCAGAATTGTGGCCACGCACACCCTGCGAAAAGCGCGAAACGCCAGACAGTTTATTCGCGCAGCGAAAGACGTACTGCCCTACCCTATTGAGGTTATTTCAGGGGTGGAAGAAGCGCGCTTAATCTACTCCGGCGTTGCCCACACTAATCATGCCGATGGCCAGCAACTGGTGGTAGATATTGGCGGTGGCTCAACGGAGTTTGTTATTGGCAAAGGGTTTAAACCTCTACTTTGTAGAAGCTTGCAAATGGGGTGTGTAAGCTACACGCAGAAATTTTTTGCTAACGGCGAGCTAAAGCGCAGCGCGTTTAATAAAGCAATAACCAGTGCCGCTCAAGAACTTGAGATGATAGACGTTAAGTATCGCAAGCTTGGCTGGGTGCAGTGTATTGGCACCTCGGGGACTATTCGCTCGCTATTTACGCTATGTCAGCAAGACAAAACTAACGAACACGATATACCCGTTACGTTGAAAGCCTTGCGTAGCCTTATGGACCAATTCATTGATGCGGGGCATGTTGATAAGTTGGACTTTCCCAATTTAAGCGAAGATCGCCGTGTAGTAATAGCCGGTGGTATCGCTATTTTAATTGCAGTGTTTAAGGCTTTAAATATTAAAGCACTTGTTTATTCCCCTGCGGCATTGCGCGAAGGCGTGCTTTACCAAATGGAAGACGAGCTGCATCACGCCGATATTCGCGGAAGAACGGCAAGTAGCTTAGCAACCCGTTATGATGTGGATACCTCGCAAGCAACCATGGTGTTAAATACCTCGCTAATGCTGCTGCGAGAAGCAGAAAAAGTGTGGAAACTTAAAGGCCAAGACTTTAAAAATATGCTGGGTTGGGCAGCGCTGCTGCACGAGGTGGGTATACAAATTAATTCCCGTGGCGTGCAGCGTCACAGTGCTTACATTCTCGCTAACGTTGATATGCCCGGTTTCACTCAAGAGCAGCAGCTATTGTTAGCCACACTGGTGCGTTTTCATCGCAAGAAAATACGCATTAGTGATTTACCTAGCTTTAACCTTTTTGACAGCAACGCCGTGAAGCGCCTTATTGCACTGCTAAGACTAGGAGCGTTACTCAATTTAAAACGACAAGAGCAATTCTTGCCAGATATGACCATTGACGTTACCCCATCATCATTATCGTTGAACTTTCCTGAAGGGTGGCTTGAGGAAAAGCCCATTTTATCTGCTGATTTAGTCAGTGAGAGCCAGCACTGGCAGGCGCTAGACTTAGAACTATTGATTAATAGCTAGCGGTAGTGCTAGCGAGTAACTCCATCTTCGTTTACAAGGAATGTAAATGCGAATTCATTCAATAGACGCCATTCGAGGCCTAGCTATCCTCGGCATACTCTTTTTAAATATTACGTTTCACCAAAATTTTTACACTGGCTACGCGTTTTTTGAAGAACCGCTTTTATCTGATGACATCATTTCTCTCATCGATGCCCTTTTCTTAGATGGAAGATTCCGCTCGTTATTTTGCTTGCTCTTTGGTGCAGGATTGGCTATTCCGATAGTACTGACAAATGTAATGACGAAGCACTTCCGCCAAGGCCCTTTTGAAGCCATTTGGCGAAAGTTGTATTTACATAGCTTTTATAAGAAACGTACTAAGGAGCATCTGGCGTTGTAGTTTCATCAGCACCGCTGTACTTTTTAAACCACGCTAAGATATTTTCTACCTTACCGATCATTCGCGACGGTTTTGCGGCAATGCCATGAGACGATTCAGGTACTTTTACTAATACCGTATCTACTTTCTGAATTTTAAGCGCTTGATAAAACTGCTCAGTTTCAGACATAGGAGTACGTTTATCGTTCACCCCAGTGATAAGCATGGTAGGCGTTGTAACATTGCCAACTAGCGACAGTGGTGAACGCTTCCAATAATGCTCTACGTTGTCCCATGGCTTACCAGGAAACTGAAAAGGTATTTGGTAAAGCCCTGAGTCAGCGGTAAGTACTTTAGATAGCCAATTAATAACAGGCTTTGCCACTACCGCTGCCTTAAACCTATCCGTTAGACCAATGGCATAAGCAGATGCAATCCCACCAGCAGAGCCACCGGTGATGTAAAGTTTTTCAGGGTCGGCAATGCCTTTTTCAATGAGCGCATCAACACCCGACATGTGGTCGGCAAAGTCATACTTTGAACTGTACTTGCCTTGAAGTAGCAAAGCAAAACGCTCTCCATAGCCAGTGCTGCCTCTGTGATTATCGTAAAACACTACGTAACCTTCGGCCGCCATTCGCTGTAACTCTGCCGTAAACACGGGGCCATAAGCTAAATTTGGACCGCCATGAATTTCTAAAATGAGTGGATATGTTTTACTGCTGTCATAGTCTGGTGGAAGAATATACCAGCCCTGAATTTCTTCTCCGTCTATTGAAGATGTGTAAACAATCTCTTTCACCTCACCCAGCGTTTTGTGGCCAAGTACATCTTCATTCAGCGACGTCAGTTGACGCTCATCATCGCTGGTAACATATAAGTCGGCAGGTCTGTTAGTTGCCCCTTTTGTGTAGGCAATAACATCACCCGCGGCGTGGTAAGTGGCGAAAACGTAAGGCCTGCCTAATGTAGTGCCCCCTAACCCAGATGCCATATTGGTTACTCTACCCGATAGCGACACACTATCGACTTGCGCTAGGCCTCTTACCGACTGCTGAAAGTAGATATTCTTGCTATCTTTCCATACAAAGTTAGATACAGCATTATCGATAGTTTCAGTGAGATTTTTATGCTCTGTACCATCGGCATTCATCACGTATAAATACGTATTTTTATACATGACTTTGTCATCGCTTCGGCGTTCGTAAGCGACATATTTGCCATTAGGGGATACTATCGGCGACGCTTCACGACCTTTAAAACTGGTTAGTTGCTCGATATGCCCCTGCATGTCTACCGTATAAATATCCGCTTCTATTGGCTCGTATTCCCAGTTGCTGCTTCGATTGGCTGAAAAGTATATTTTTGCGCCGTCGTGAGAGAAGCTTAAGCTTCCGCGATGGTGATAATCACCTGAGGTAAGCTGCCTTGCGGTGCCGCCTTGTGATGGCACTACGAATATGTGTGTGTACGCAGGCTCTAATACGCCTCTTCCGTCGGCCTGATACCTTGCTTTAGTGATATATTCAAAGCTTGGAGACCAGTTGGCCCCTTTCGGCTTTTTAGGCATATTGACTTTCAGCGGCTTTTCTTCGGCATCGACGCTCATGGTAAATGCAATGTGCTTTCCATCAGGCGACCAGGTAATAGAGCTAGGGGAAGAAGTGACATTGGTAACAAGTGCCGTTTGCCCGGTATCCATCCAGCGTACATACAGCTGTGGCTTTCCTTCTTCATCAGACAAATACGCCAAACGCTTTCCATCAGGAGACCAACGGGGCAAGTAGAAATTATGTTTAGACGATAGTAAAGGCCGGTGCTTACTGCCATCGACACTGGCAAGCCAGATATTAGAGCGCGTGCTATCAGACATAATGTCATTAGAGCGACGCACGTAGACCACCTGCTTTTTATCTGGCGATACCCGTGCTTCGCTCACATATTCTAAATTGAAAATATCTTCTGACGCAAAGTGGTGAGGTTTATTGGATGTTGGTGATGTTGGCGTCGAATTCACAGTGCGAGTGTCTTCTTGGGCCACGCTGGTAGCGGGAAGTAACGTACTCAGCAAAGAAGTACCTAAGGAAAATAAAATGGCCGTAGAAATGCGGCCTGTAGTAAATGATTTCTTGGTTGTTTTGCAATGTGGGTGGAAATAATGTGCTGTCATTGTTGCCCTATTCTTTTTTATTTTTGATCTTCAAACTTGTTCAGCTCTCATACTAGCGCAATCAAACGCCATGAAGATAAAGCGGGGTTAAATATGCGGCCACTCACTCGATTTAGTCGATAAAATGTACATACTTTTAAGACAAACTGTTCTTTATTTAAAGCTGTAGACCACGCTTGCTGCGACTTACTCTTACCGCTTTCTCTGCTCTTTGTGCAATTGTAGAGTTAATTTTTAAGCAACAGCTAACCGTATACGAAGTGAGAATATTGAAAAAGTAGATGACATGGTAGTGTGACTTTACCAACAAAAAGGTGGCATTAGGTATATGCATAATCATCATGGTGAATACAAAAGTGCAGTGAGCGAGCAGCTTGTACTTTTTTCTGCAAGAGGCCCGTGGAATGACGAAACAATGCGACATGGCGTGGTCAAATTCTCAAAGCACATAGAAGCGGTGTCAAGCAACGCAGACAACCCAAGCAAGCAGTGGGCGCAATTAAGTGTGTTATATGGTGAAAGCCTTATGCCTCCCTCCACATTTGATATATTTATTAAGCAAACCTCTATTCGTAAAACTCGAGGGTTAGCATTACTTGCAGTAGTGATTAAAGATTCTGATGTGGCAATGACAATAAGACAGCAATTGCGCTTTTGTTACGATGCCGCAAACATCGAATATGCGTTTTTTGATGACATTGATGCCGCCCTTAACGCTATTTCACAAGCAGAGTTGCGTTTTGATGAGCAGGAAGTCAGGCAGTTTTTAAGTCAAAATGACTTTTCATCTTGAGTCAAATGCCCTTTCGCTTTCTTTATGAAAACGGGATATTTCAGCACTGAATAAACAGACATAAAAAAGGAGAGCGATGCTCTCCTTTTGTTTATGTTTATTTTTCAAAGCTCATATTTCGAAGCTTCTGTCGCAAAGCTAATGCCGCTTGTACCGGCAAAGCACAATGCCATACAAGCGCTAAATTAAGACTTAGAAGCAGTATAAATACCGTCAATTGCGGTATCGAGTAGTGCTTCAAATTCTTCTTTAGACTGCTGAGCCGAGGTACCCTCGGTAAGTGCGCGAGAGAAGCTTGCGATCATGCCTTGGTTTTCTGACAACTTTGCATTAGCGTCGTTGCGAGTATAACCACCCGATAAGGCAACTACTTTCAGTACACGTGGATTGTCTACTAACTCTTTGTAGAAGTTAGCTTGGTCAGGTAGCGTTAGTTTTAACATCACCTCTTGCCCTTCACTTAACAAGTTAAGTTGGGTAAGGATCTCAAGCTTAAGGAGTGCTTCAGCTTCGGCTTTCTGCGGGCTGTGAATATCAACCTCTGGCTCGATAATAGGCACAAGTCCTGCGGCAAGAATTTGCTTGCCTACTTCGAACTGCTGCTCGACAACAGCTTTAATACCCTGCTGGTTAGCTAGCTTTACTACGCTTCGCATTTTAGTACCAAACACGTCTTGCGCCACGGCTTTCGCTAGCAATGCGTCAAGTTCTGGCATCGGCTTCATGAGCTGTACGCCATCACTTTCTTCCTGAAGCCCTTTGTCAACCTTCAAAAACGGAATAACACGCTTCTTCTGCCACAAATAATGAGCAGTGGACATGCCTTCAATTTCTCTATCTAAGGTATTTTCAAACAAGATGGCGCCAAGAACGCGCTCGCCACTGAAAGGAGCACTGGTAATAATACGAGTGCGCATGTCGTGTACAAGGTTGAACATTTCTTCGTCTGAACTGTATTGTGACTCTTCAATGCCGTAAAGACGTAATGCTTTCGGTGTACTGCCGCCGCTTTGATCTAGCGCTGCAATAAAACCGATTTGTGTGTTGAGTTTATCCAGCATAGATTGCTGAGCTTGTGATGCCATTGCAACACTCCTTTTGTATTGTTCTGCCTATACGACAGCTGTAGGGTTTATAGTTATTTCGTCAGCAAACATCACTGTAAAGCTAACCAGTCCTTCTTCACAAAGAACCTTTTTTAAAAAAATTTTTCGAAAAGCGTCGTTTTCAAAGAAAGTTGTTCTCAAAAAAGAAGCGTTTTCGAAAGGCGCTTACCTACACCATGTTATTGCTGTTTTCAGTATAGGTAAGCACCGGTAGCATACTAGGCGCTATTTCTTACGTTATAGTTTCAAGTGAGTTAATTTGATTAGCTAACTTGAGGCAACGACAGCGCTTATTTATTTTTTTCTTCTAGTATCGCTACAGCAGGCAGTGTTTTTCCTTCAAGAAACTCAAGGAATGCACCACCGCCTGTTGATATGTAAGAGACCTTATCGGCAATCCCGTACTTATCGACTGCTGCAAGTGTATCACCGCCCCCTGCAATAGAGAATGCGTCACTTGCTGCAATTGCCTCAGACAGGGCTTTCGTACCTGCGCTGAACTGTTCAAATTCAAATACACCCACCGGGCCATTCCACACAATAGTGCCCGCATTTTTAATAATGCTTTCCAGAGCTTTCGATGAGTCTGGGCCAATATCAAAAATCATATCTTCATCAGTAACTTCAGACACGTGCTTTAACGCGGCCTCGGTATTTTCATCAAACGCTGCGCCTACCACTACATCGGTTGGCACAGGAATGTTTCCGCCGTTAGCCTGAGCGTCGTTCATCAACTGCGTGGCTTGTTCAGTTAGGTCCATCTCAACTAAAGACTTACCTACATTGTGGCCCTGGGCAGCAATAAATGTGTTGGCTATACCGCCACCTACAATAAGCTGATCGACCTTTTCTGCCAGTGTTTTTAGTACGGTTAGCTTAGTCGATACTTTTGACCCACCAACAATGGCCACCATTGGACGCTTAGGATTATCTAGTGCTTTACCTAGTGCATCGAGTTCGGCAGCTAGAAGCGGCCCAGCACATGCTTGGGTAGCAAATTTCGCTACACCATGTGTAGAAGCTTGTGCACGGTGAGCAGTACCAAATGCATCCATCACGAAAATATCGCACAGTGCAGCATATTGTTTGGAAAGGGTTTCGTCGTCTTTCTTTTCGCCTTCATTGAAGCGTACGTTTTCTAGGATCACTAGTTCGCCATCGGAAAGTTCAACACCGTCTAGGTAATCTTTAACTAGCTTTACAGGTACATCGAGGGCGTCGTTTAGGTAATCGACAACAGGTTGAAGTGAAAACTCTTCGGCAGGCTCGCCTTCAGTTGGACGGCCAAGGTGAGACATCACCATAACGGCAGCACCAGCGTCGAGCGCTGCTTTAATGGTTGGAATTGATGCTTTAATGCGAGCATCTGAGGTTACTTTGCCGTTTTTAACCGGTACGTTTAAATCTTGTCTAATGAGAACACGCTGACCGTGCAAGGCCATATCGTTCATACTTGGAATTGGCATCATCTTTCCTATGTTAATTTAAAAATGTTGTCATTCATTAACGTGTGAAAGCTGCGCGGGTTGGTGCCACCAACCCTGGCAGCATTTACGATTTATTTTGCTTCAAACATCACTTTGGCTGTGTCTAGCATTCGATTTGCAAAGCCCCATTCATTGTCACACCACACCAGAGTTTTAACTAACTGCTTGTGGCTTACGCGAGTTTGTGTGCCATCTACAATACACGAGTGCGGGTCGTGATTGAAATCTACTGATACCAAAGGCTCTTCGGTGTAGTCTAAAATTCCCTGCAAGCGACCGTCTTTTGCGTTTCGCAACGCTTGGTTAACTTGCTCAATAGACACTTCACTTTTAAGGCTAACACTTAAGTCCATCGCGGTGACGTTGATGGTGGGTACCCGTACCGCAATTGCTTCGAACTTGCCGGCAAACTTGGGTAAGATACGCTCAATTCCCGCCGCCAAGCGCGTATCTACAGGAATGATAGATTGGCTTGCAGCCCGAGTCCGACGTAAATCTTCATGGTATGCATCGATGACCTGTTGATCGTGCATTGATGCATGAATGGTGGTAATTGTGCCACTTAGTACACCAAATGCCGCATCGAGAGCCTGAATAACAGGGACAATACAATTTGTGGTGCACGAGCCGTTAGAGACTAATTTATGGTCACTGGTTAAGGTATCTTCGTTAGTACCGAAAATGACTGTGTTGTCTAAATCGGGCGAACCTGGGGATGAAAACAGCACTTGTTTAGCACCCGCATCGAGATGAGACTGCCCTGAAGCACGATCATCAAATATACCGGTACATTCAAGCACAATGTCTACACCTAGGGCTTCCCAGGGAAGATTGCTAATTTCGGCTTCAGCTAGCAGCTGTATATCATCGCCTGCTACCGACAGTGTTTTATCTTTTAAGGCCACATCGAAACGAAACCGCCCGTGGGCGGTATCGTATTTCAGTAAATGTGCAATGCCTTCGGGCTTGGCAATGTCGTTAATGGCCACAACATTAAACTCGTTATTACGCCCACTCTCGTAGAGTGCGCGTAATACGTTACGACCAATTCGACCAAACCCATTTATGGCAATATTTACCATTGGCTTTTATTTACCTCTTACAGAGACTGCGCGGCCTCTACGACAGCGTCGGTAGTAATACCAAAGTGCTTGAACAGGTCGCCCGCAGGTGCCGATTCGCCAAAGGTATCCATACCAATAATAGCGCCATTAAGGCCAACATACTTATACCAGCTATCTTTTGACAGTGCTTCAACCGCCACACGCTTGGTGACTGACGAAGGCAATACGCTCTCGCGGTAGTCTTTCGACTGGCGATCGAACACGTCTGTTGATGGCATTGATACCACGCGCACGGCCTTGCCTTGCTCGGTTAATGCAGCGGCGGCTTCTACAGCCAACTGAACTTCAGAACCCGTTGCAATAAGGATAAGTTCAGGCGTGCTGTCACTATCGATAAGTACGTAGCCACCTTTCGCAATATCAGCCACTTGCTGTGAGGTTCTTTCTTGCTGCGCTAAACCTTGGCGCGTAAAGATAAGTGTGGTTGGGCCGTCAGTACGCTCGATTGCCGACTTCCAAGATACCGCTGATTCAACTTGGTCGCAGGGGCGCCAGTTATCAAGATTCGGTGTAGAGCGAAGCGCAACCACTTGCTCAACAGGTTGGTGAGTTGGACCATCTTCGCCCAAACCAATTGAGTCATGTGTGTACACAAAAATAGCAGGTTGCTTCATTAGTGCAGCCATGCGTACTGCGTTACGTGCGTATTCCATAAACATCAAGAATGTTGCACCGTATGCTTTGAAGCCGCCGTGTAACGTAATGCCATTCATCATGGCTGACATACCAAACTCGCGTACACCGTAGTAAACATAGTTACCCGATGCATCGTTAGCTTCAACACCTTTACTGCCTTCCCAAATTGTTAGGTTAGAGCCTGCTAGGTCAGCAGAGCCGCCTAATAGTTCTGGCAACAATGGACCAAACGCATTCAGCGCATTTTGAGACGCTTTACGCGACGCGATGTTTTGCGGATTCGCTTGCAGCTCGGCAATGATTGCATCTGCTTTGTCACTGAAATCAGCAGGCAGTTCACCGTTAACTCGGCGCTTAAATTCTGCGGCTAGTTCTGGGTATGCGGCTTCATAAGCTGCAAAAGCATCGTTCCATGCCGACTCTGCTTCACCGCCTTTACCTTTGCCATCCCACTGAGCGTAAATGTCATCAGGAATTTCAAACGCGCCGTGCTTCCAGCCTAGCTTTTCACGTGTCGCTACAATTTCATCATCACCTAATGGTGCGCCGTGACAAGACTCTGTACCTTCTTTGTTCGGAGAACCAAATCCAATAGTAGTTTTACAGCAAATAAGCGTTGGCTTAGCGCTGCTTTCTTGTGCTTTTTCGATGGCGGCTTTGACTTGTTCTGCATCGTGACCGTCTACGCCTTCAATCACATTCCAACCGTAGCTTTTAAAGCGTGCTGGCGTGTCGTCGGTAAACCAACCTTCAACTTCACCGTCAATTGAAATGCCGTTGTCATCCCAAAACGCGATAAGTTTGCCTAAACCCAAGGTACCTGCAAGCGAACACGTTTCGTGTGAAATACCTTCCATCAAGCAGCCATCGCCAAGAAACGTGTAGGTATAATGATCAACAATATTGTGACCGTTGCGGTTAAACTGAGCCGCAAGTACTTTTTCAGCTAGCGCCATACCGACCGCATTGCTCACGCCTTGGCCTAGTGGGCCTGTGGTGGTTTCTACACCAGGTGCATAACCATATTCTGGGTGACCCGGAGTTTTAGAATGCAATTGACGGAAGTTTTTAAGCTCTTCAATCGGCAGTTCGTAGCCAGATAGATGAAGCAGTGAATATAACAGCATTGACCCATGACCATTCGAGAGCACGAAGCGATCGCGGTTAGCCCATGATGGGTTAGCTGGATTATGGGATAAAAAGTCCTGCCATAATACTTGAGCAATGTCGGCCATCCCCATTGGGGCGCCTGGGTGACCTGATTTAGCTTGTTGAACCGCATCCATACTTAATGCACGGATAGCATTGGCGAGTTCGCGACGAGAGGGCATGTTGTCTCCTGGTTATAATTCGTATCTAAGCGAGCGTGGAGGTAAGTCGCGCATTCGACTTAAGCTCTGCTTTTTATGTACGTTTGAATGTGGCGTTATTCTTACCCATGCCACCGCACAGTTCAATGGGTTTATAATGCCAAAAGCGAAACTACTTATAAAAAATGGTCTATTAAGCAAAACACACGTAAATGCTCATTGATAAAACGCAAATTTGTATGTCAGTACTCGACGTTGATTGATCTCAATACTTAACTAAAAAAGAGAAACTGATCGGTAAATGTCAACAAATCGTAACGGTTTAAAGCCACAAGACTTTTAGACGTCTAGAAGTAAAGACTGGTATTTATAACTTGATTTAGTACAATACAAATAATTTCGATAATTAAATGCAAACGGAGTACACATGGCCACGAATCTATTCACTTCTGAATCGGTTTCTGAAGGACATCCGGATAAAATCGCTGACCAAATTTCAGATGCAGTGCTTGACGCTATATTAGAGCAAGACTCTCGGGCACGCGTTGCCTGCGAAACCTATGTAAAAACAGGTATGGTTTTGGTTGGTGGTGAAGTTACCACGTCAGCGTGGGTTGATATTGAAGAAATCACTCGTAATACAGTGAAAGAAATTGGTTACACTCATTCAGATATGGGTTTTGACGCCGATTCGTGCGCCGTACTTAACGCTATTGGTAAGCAGTCTCCCGACATTAATCAGGGTGTAGACCGCGCTAGCTTAGAAGAGCAAGGTGCAGGCGACCAAGGGTTAATGTTTGGTTACGCAAGTGACGAAACCGACGTGCTTATGCCAGCGCCTATCACTTACTCCCACCGTTTAGTACAAAAGCAAGCTGAAGTACGCAAATCGGGCAAGCTTGATTGGCTTCGTCCTGATGCGAAAAGCCAGATCACGTTTAAATACGAAAATGACAAGCCTGTTGGCATTGATGCAGTAGTGTTATCAACACAGCATTGCGACTCAGTGTCTACTGATACCGTTCGCGAAGCCGTCATGGAAGAGATAATTAAACCGGTTCTGCCAAGCGAATGGATTGATGGAAATACCCAATTTCACATTAACCCAACCGGTCGATTCGTTATTGGTGGCCCAATGGGCGACTGTGGTTTAACCGGCCGCAAAATAATTGTTGATACCTACGGCGGTATGGCACGTCACGGTGGCGGTGCATTCTCAGGAAAAGACCCATCAAAAGTTGACCGCAGTGCGGCTTACGCTGGACGTTATGTAGCGAAGAATATCGTAGCGGCAGGTTTAGCCAAACGCTGTGAAATTCAAATTTCTTACGCTATCGGCGTTGCGCAGCCTACCTCTATCAGCATCGATACTTTTGGTACCGGCGTGGTTGATGAAAAAACATTGGTTGCACTAGTGCGCGAACATTTTGACCTTCGCCCATACGGCTTAATTAAGATGTTGGACCTTGAGCGTCCAATTTACCGCGCAACTGCGGCCTACGGTCACTTTGGTCGTGAAGCTTTCCCTTGGGAAGCGACTGACAAAGCCGAAGCGCTTAAAGCATCGGTTTAGTAAAAAAAAACTAGGCGTGTCAGCGCCTCCAAAGAAGCCCTCGTTAATGCGAAAAGCATATTCATAGCGAGGGCTTTTTGTTTTTTAGAGTAAAAGAATTTGCGTTAAGTATTTTAAATGCATTTCCGTAACCTGCATTTTTGTCTATGCTTAGATAAAAGCTATTTATGCATTTAATAGTTAGCCAATTAATAAGTAGCTGTTAAATAAGTAGCTATTTAATATGTAGCCAGAAAAATACGTACTGCATCAGCGTGATACCGTAGACGCCGACAAGCAGTGCCATAATAGGATTGTTGAGCAAAGAGTGGCGCTTTTATTTTCTACTTCTTTACTCCAAACTTCTTTGTTGCTGATTGTGTTGTAACAAGCAATGAAATTGACACTTAAAGTGAAACACATGACAACCAAGCGCTTCTACGTTTTATTGCTACTATGCGGACTCTGTTTTACCGCTAGCAATGCGAGTGCGCGTGAAAGAAGTGTGGAATCTAACTTTGGTCCCATTCATTTTAAAAGCGCAAAGATGGCTAGCTGGCAGCTGAAAAGCCGCTACAGACCGCATTCCACAACTGAAACTCATCAGTACGACAGCAGCTTTACTTACCCTGCCGGTTCGCAAACGTTTGTGAGTGCCAAACGCAGTTTTAATACACGTTTACCTCAGCATGTGTACGCCACGTACAATACGAAAAACACGGCATTTAGTCATTACGCAGAGTGGCTGTATGTTCCAACAGATATAGGCACGTTTACTCGGTTAGGATGGCTTTTAGGCGATAACAAAGGGTTGAACATGGCAGTAGAAATTGAACATCGACAGGTTGGAGAAGAAGAAAACATGGCGCTTTCTCTAGGTGTGCATTACCTCTTTTAAGGAGTTTTGTTTCAAAGGCATGTTCTTAGTTCGTTTGGGCTTTATTGGTTTTGCACTTTTTTGTTCGGCCCTTATTTACTTTGTTTGGGCGACCGGTGAGTCTTTTTACTGGTCTTAATCTGAGTTTGTATAAACGTTTGCTGGATTAAATAAGCGTCGGCACTCGCTCTATGTCGCTGGGTATCTAAATTAACTGATAAATCATCCTTCACCTCATGCCAAATGTTCATCTGCGGCTCGCTCAAAATGTATTCCATTGCCCTGCACGTAAATGCCATCTCTACCTGAGCGGCGCTAAACAGCTTAATCAGCCATGGATTATCAACGACCCAACCGTCACTGTATACTATGGTATTGCCTAAAAAGCGATTAAGCTCGTGACACACTCTCACAGGTTCTACTCCACGAGTGTGAAGCATTTCTTTTGTTATACCGTGCAGTTGTTCGGCTTTGTCATCCCAGTGGATCCACGAATCAAATGGGCGGATCAATTTACACCACTTTGCACCATCATAGCGCACGATACCGACTTCAATGGGGTAACTCGCCGCCCCAAAACCACTTGCTTCAACATCGACGATAGAAGGGAGCCATCTATTTTGCACTTTTTCTCCACATAATTAATTAGTAGCACGTTATATTGCCTACAAACTGTGCACACGTCCTAAAGGGTTGCTGTACATTTTTTCTTTTAGGCAACTAAAAGCCAACTCAGCTGAATATACGCACTTTCTCTTACTTTTTACTTCTAGCATCGCAATAGTAGAATCATGCCACTTTTCATCATCGTTAGTTTGCACTACTCTGACTACATGGGTTGCGTTTAAAGCGTCTCGCTTATTAATAAACAATACCTAAAAACTTCTAAACAACCGATGCAAGCATTGTTGATAGAATCTTTAGCCTTGTTTATAAATGATGCAGTGTTAACGAGAGACTTTTTACGATGTGGATGGACCCAGTGAAACGACGAATATATCGAATTTTAGTAAAGGTATTGCTGCTCTCGTTAGCCTCTTCAGCCTGTATTGCCAAGGAGTCACTGAGATATAACCTTGGCACTTCCGGAAGCTCAATTCCTTATGAAAATGCGGTTGATGACTTGCGCCCTGGCATAATGGTGGAATTGCTACCATTGATTATGGACGCTGCAGGATTAAAAACTGAAAAAGTCATGCTATCCACTAAGCGAGCTGCGCAGGCGTTTAAAAATGGGGCCCTTGATTTTGACTTTTTCAGCCCAGAGTGGGTGCCACCAAACGAGGCCAACGACAACTTTGTTTTCACCGACCCTATTATCGACGTAACAGAGTACTTTATTACGCTTCCAGAAAATGTAGACCGTTATCGCACTCGTAACCAAATTCGTAGCGATAGCATTGTTGGTACCGTAGAAGGCTATGTTTATTTTGACGCTAATACCTTTACGCCACTCGCCTTTCAATCAGAAAGTGACCTCATATTGGCTTTGCGTAATCAACGGATAGAAGTGGCAATTATGGAAGAGGCTGTTGCTCGCTATTGGTCTGCTAAACACGGTGTTGAAATTAGTTTTGGCGCTATTCACACTAAAGGCTCACTCTCCCTTCGTTTGCACAGCCGACACAAAGATAAAGTAGGTACGTTAAATAACGTGATACAGAAGTTAAGCGCTGAGGGGAAGATTCAATCAGTAATCGACAAATACGCCGATTTTACTATCTAACTGCCAGATAGCAGCTATTTGGCTATGTTTGCCATCGAGTTATTGACTAGCTATTACCTTGCAAAGGAGCTTTTAAGAAGAGCATGTACGAAAAGCGCCTAATAAAAGTTTCATCGCTTTATCGTCGAGTAAGGCAAGCTTGCCGACTATCGAACGTGTCGACTAAAGAGGCAAACAACGTGCTAACTTCGCTTACCGAATAAAGGTGGAGTTGGCCGATAAGCCGGGTTCTGTCGTGGGCAACCATTCCTCTAGATCAGCAATTACTCACTGATTCAAGCAACCTACCCGATCCCCATGCGGGCCACACGTTAAGGGATCCTATTTGGTCTTGCTCCGGGTGGAGTTTACCTCGCCACACTCTGTTACCAGAGGTGCGGTGCGCTCTTACCGCACCCTTTCAGCCTTACCGGCATGTAAACATGCTTAGGCGGTCTTCTCTCTGCTGCACTTGTCGTCGGCTTGCGCCGCCCAGACGTTATCTGGCACCCTGCCCTGTGGAGCCCGGACTTTCCTCCCCTTTCTTGCGAAAGCGGCGATTGCCTGGCCAACTCCGCGGCGCATTCTACAGTAAGCCAACATTAATAGCGACTAGGCAACAGTGTTTGAATAGAAAAAATGCGGATTCATCTTTATTTGTATTCGTTTCGGCTTCTACCGTAGAATCAGACTCTCATTTTTTCTATAAGCGTATAAATTGATGTTTACTTTAGCTAAATCAAACTCTTTACGAGTAATGGGTGTTCTAGGTCTGATAATGGCGAGCACAGTACAGGCCACTGTGGTTGAGGTACGAACCGCACTAGGCAACGTACAAATAAATCTTTTCGATGAAGAGACTCCTGAAACCGTCGAGAATTTTTTGGACTATGTAAACTCAGGGGCTTATGCAAACACAGTGATACACCGCTTAGAGCCAGGCTTTGTCGCGCAAAGCGGTGGTTTTGTTTATAACGGTATGTTCCCTCTTGATAGCGTACCAACAGGAACGCCTGTTATTAATGAGCCAACGTTATCTAACGTTCGCGGCACTATTGCAATGGCAAAGCTTGCCAGTTCACCAGATAGCGCCACATCACAATGGTTTATTAACCTATCTGACAACAGCGCAAACCTAGATGTGCAAAATGGCGGGTTTACCGTGTTTGGCCAAGTGTTAGGTAATGGCATGGAAGTGCTTGATGCTATTGAAGACCTACCACGTTTTAATTTAGGCGGCGCAGCGGACTCTATTCCGCTGCAAGACTATACCAACGCCGATGCGAATAATGATGTTGAAGTAACAGGCGACAACTTGGTGATTATTACTGACGTAGTAGTGACAGATAGCGCAACGGTGACCAACCCAGATATCGTTCCTGTTGAAAATACGTTGATAGACGCAGCCACTCCGGATGTTCCAGGCTCTGGTAACAATTCGTCTGGCGGAGGAAGCTTAGGCTTTTTCCTACTTAGTTTAGCGCTGGTATGTCGCTGGGTTAAGTTTAAACGCTCATAAACTTCTAGCTGCTGTTACAAAGCCTTTAGCGCTACTGTAGAGCCTTTAGCTATAAAAAAGCATTTAGCGGCCAAATAAAAAGCCACCTCTTAGTAAGAGGTGGCTTTTTTAATATTACGAAAACAGGCTTCTTCTAAACTCAAGTCAGCCTTATCAACAAACTCTATTTCTGAGGGTTAATTAAATACTTCTCGCCGGTTTTCTTTGCATTATATTGAGCTATTCTTTCAGGCTGCAATGCCTCTTCTAAGCTTAATACATCAGTAAAGTCGCTTTTAAACGTGGTGTTAATTTCATTGGCCACGCGTTGATGTAGCGCACCCACTTTTTCAGGGGCTAGCTTGCCTAAGAAGCGCATTAATAGCCACCCGCCAATTCCCCAAGTCATGCCGTAGGCACGGTTTAATATAGTAGGTGAGAAGTCTAGGCCACCGTAAATATACACTTGTTTGTTGGCATCTGAGCCATAGGTATTAAAACCTTCCGCGTCTTTGCTTCCAACCGCCTCCATTGCCGTTAGAATGTCGCTAACCAACTCGCCCCCACCTATGGCATCAAAGGCCAATGTGGCACCGGTTTCTTCAATGGCTTTGTAGAGGTCTTTCTTAAAGCTATCGCTTGACGAATTGCAGACGTATTTCGCGCCAATCTCAGTGAGTAAATCTGCCTGAGACTGCTTACGTACTATATTGACCAAGGGCACGCCTTCGGCAATACAAATTTTGTTTAGCATAATACCTAAGTTAGAGGCCGCGGCTGTATGCACTAATGCGCTATGACCTTCCATGCGCATAGTTTCTACCATACCCAATGCAGTTAGCGGATTAACAAATGAAGACGCGGCTTGCTGTGGCGTAGTTTCTTCTTTATGAACGATACACGCTTGAACCGGAACGCAGCAGTACTGCGCAAAACACGCCCCCGAGAGCACTGCTACTGTTTTACCCAACATAGACTGCGCCGCTTCACTTTCACCGGCAGCTACCACTACGCCAGCACCTTCATTACCGATAGGCAATGACATGTCTAAGCGGGATTTTATACGAGGTAGTAAACCAGGATGCACGGGTGCCGTTAGCTGCCCGTTGTCTGCATTGAAGGTCGCTTCATTCAAATTTGCTGGGCCAAACATGGGCCACATATCAGACGGGTTGATAGGTGTGGCTTCAATTTTAACAACAACCTGGTGCGCTTTTGGCTCAGGAATATCCGAGTCAACGAGGTTAATTTCTAGCTGACCTTGCGAAGTAATTTTTGTTAGTAGTTGTTTTGATGTTGTCACAGTAACCATTCTCCGTGTAATTATATTTAGTAATAGCGTTTGCTTATAACCTTACGCTAGCACTAAGAAAAGCCGCACGCGAATAACTTAGGTGGATAGGCAATCATAAGAGTTAGTCGGTACACGGTGCTGGCTGTTGTACTTATGCAGTCAGTTGTACTTTACAAAAAAAGCACTTTCGCCTAGCTCTAAAACCACCAGCAACTTGTACCCATCACCAATAATTACTATTGTAGAGCGATTAGCATCCACTTAAAAAAAGGATTTACTCCATGAAAGCAGGCACTTACCTCTTTGGTATTTTTGCTTTGGCAACGGCGGTAACCGCATGTGCCCCTACAGCGCCATCCTCTAAAGATATCGCAAAAAAAGAAACGAAGGCCGAAGAAGCAGGTCTTAAAATCGATTACGAGAAATATCAGTTAGACAACGGCTTAACCGTAATTCTACATGAAGATAAATCTGACCCTATTGTATCCCTTGCCACTGTGGTGCACGTAGGCTCAAACAGAGAAAAGCCCGGTAGAACAGGTTTTGCCCACTTCTTTGAGCACATGGCCTTTAACGATTCTGAAAATGTACCTAAAGGCGCCAATCGCAAAATGATCCCTGAATTAGGTGGTAGTCGAAATGGAGGAACCTGGAGTGACGGTACTATTTACTACGAAGTGGTGCCAAAAGATGCGTTTGATAAACTACTTTGGATAGACTCAGACCGTTTAGGCTTTATGATCAATACGGTTACCGAGCCGACTCTTGAGCGCGAGAAGCAGGTAGTAAAAAATGAAAAGCGCCAGCGTGTGGATAACCGCCCTTATGGCCATACCGATCACGTTATTCGCAAGGCACTTTACCCTGAAGGACACCCTTACAGCTGGACGGTTATTGGCGACTTAGAAGACTTACAAGCGGCGACACTAGATGATGTAAAAGGCTTTTATAACGAGTTTTATACCCCATCGAACGTAACGCTAGTGATTGCCGGCGATATCGACATTGAAGCAACAAAAGAAAAAGTGGCTTATTGGTTTGGCGAAATTAATGCCGGCAAATCGGTGGCTCCGATAGAGCCTATGCCAGTGTCATTAGACAGCGATATTACTCTGGTACATGAAGATAATTTCGCTCGCCTTCCTGAAATTAGAATTACGCTTCCTACTGTTGAGCAATATCACCCTGATGCATACGCCCTTGATATGCTTGGCGAATTACTGGCAGGGTCTAAAGACACACCGCTATACCAGTTACTCGTGACTGAAAAGCAAGTGGCTCCAAATGTTTCTGCTTATCACTCTGCGCAAGAAGTTGCTGGAACGTTCACACTGCGAGTACGGGCAAATTCAGGCCAGCCGTTAGATGAAGTCCATGCCCTTATTGAACAAGGTTTAGCCACTTTCAAAGAGAAAGGCGTTACCGATGCTCAGCTGACTCGCATACGCGCGCAAACCGAAACCGCGTTTTATGAACAGTTTGAAAGCATCCTTAACAAGTCCCTTCAGCTTGGAATATACAATGAGTATGCACAATCTCCTGATTTTTATACTACTGAAATTGCACAGATTAACAGTGTGACTACCGAAGATATCATGCGTGTATTTAGCAAGTATGTACTAAACAAGCCCGCCGTTATTACCAACTTCGTTCCTAAAGGCGAAGTTCAACTTGCTATGGACAACGCCACCAAGGCAAATGTGGTTGAAGAGCAAATTATAGAAGGGGCGGAAAAGGAGTTTAACGAGTCGGATAACGTCGTATTCAAACGCACTAAGACGAAAAACGATCGCAGTGAACCCGCACTCACAGACTTACCTGCTATTAACGTACCCGATGTGTGGCAGCATACTACTGAGTTAGGTATTAATGCGTATGGTATTGAAGATACCGAGCTGCCATTAGTGAATTTCAGCATGCGCTTTCCAGGCGGCCAGCTGTTAGACGCAAGCGGTAAAGAGGGCACATCAGCACTACTTGCCGATATGTTATTTGAGGGTACTGAAAAAAGAACGGCGGCAGAGTTTGAACAAGCGCTTGGCCTACTTGGTGCGTCGGTTAACGTAAGTGCATCGAAATACGATATTACGCTTCGAGGAAGTGTGCTCGCTAAAAACTACCGCAAGACAATGGCGTTGGTCTCTGAAATGCTCACCATGCCTGCCTTTAAACAAGCTGATTTTGATAGAATAAAACAAGCTCAACTAACGAACATCAAGCAGAGCTTAAGTAACCCATCGCGCACAGCATTCAACGTGTTCTCTACCAAACTTTACGGCGATAACCACCCATTAGGCGTTGCCACAGGTGGAACGCTCACCAGTATAGAAAGTATTACGCTGAAAGATGTTGAAGCCTTTTACGCAACCAACATCAAGCCACAAGGTAGCCAATACCACAGTGTTGGTGCGGTAGATAAAGCGTCGGTAATTGCCGCGCTCTCCTCATTCAGCGATTGGTCTGGCGCAACGGCTTCGCTGCCCAACCTAAAACCTGCCACTACGTCGAAAGATAGCCGCGTATTCTTTATTGATATTCCAGATGCAAAGCAATCTGTTATCTATATGGGCAAGCTGCTTCCAAATGCACAAAACGACGACATTTATCCCATTGAATATGCCAACACATCTCTGGGCGGTGGCATTAGCGGGCGTTTAGCCCAAACATTGAGAATAGAGAAAGGCTACACCTACGGCGCATATTCGTATGTAAGAGGTGGCCCTTATCATTCAGCATTTATTGCAAGTTCGCAGGTGAGAAGCAATGTAACTAAAGAATCGTTAGAGGAATTTAAACGTCTTGTGGGTGATTACAAAGACACCTTTAACGAGGAAGATTTGTCTGTCATGCAAAACATGGTGATTAAAGGCAATGCGCGAGCGTTTGAAACACTAAGAAGCAAGCTACGTATGCTAGAGGAAATCAGTGAATACAACCGCCCCTCTAATTACGTAGAGCTACAGCAAAACTATGCACTAAATGCCAACTTAGATGAGGTGCACCGGGTTATCGAGCAGTATATGCAGGAGCCAGCCATGATTTATGTTATTGCGGGCGACGGTAATACTCAGCGAGAAAAGGTTGCTGCATTCGCGGCGTCTTTAGACTCGCCTCTGGTAGAACTGGATATTCACGGCAGAAAACTCTAGTGCGCTTTAGTGCGCTTTAGTGCACTTTAGTACGCTTTAGACAGCCTAAATACACGGTAATACTGAGAATAAGCCGGAGGCTACAGTGTGCCCTTCGGCTTCAGCATTTTAAGCGCTGGTATAAAAAGTGCTAGCATCGTAAGGCCCTAGCAGCATAAAAGCATAGGGCCTTTTCTTTGTGTCGAGAAAGGTCAACGACTCTCTTAAGTTTACATTTGGCATCACGAAGATTATTTCCTTTTGCACATTCTTTTAGCAAACAGGGTAATTTTTGATAAACTCACCGCAGTATTTTCAAGAACACATAAACAGGAAACCCCAATGGCCGTATTCGGTACCGTATTCATGCCTGAAATGGCGCTTACCCGCTTTGAAAATGACGCATGGTCTGAGACTGAGTTTGTCAGTTCAGACGCCATACAAATGCATCCTGGCGCGCATGTTCTTCACTACTCGAGCACATGTTTTGAGGGTCTTAAGGCGTTTAAGCACGAAGATGGCAGTATTAACATTTTTCGTATGGACAAAAATATCGAACGCTTTGCACAAAGCAGTCGTTTACTCAACTTGCCTGAAATAGATAAAGCGCAAGTAGAAGCAATGATTATCGACGTGGTATCGAAGTACAGCTTGAAGGTGCCAGAGCCTCCTGGTTCAATGTATATTCGTCCAACGCATGTAGGTACTGAAGCGTCTATTGGTAAAGCAGCTGCACCGTCGGCCACATCAATGCTATACGTGCTTTTATCACCCGTTGGTGATTATTTTGCCGGTGGTTTAAAGCCGCTTCGTCTTTTGCTAGACGAAACGGGTATGCGCTGTGCGCCGCACATGGGTATGGTAAAAAGTGGTGGTAACTACGCCAGTGCATTACCGCCTATCCTAAAAGCGAGAGAAGAAGTGCAGGCCGATCAAATTCTGTTTTGCCCAAATGGTGACGTACAGGAAACTGGCGCGGCAAATTTCTTACTTATTGATGGCAACGAAATCATCACCAAAGGCCTAGATTCTAGCTTCCTGCACGGTGTAACTCGCGCGACAGTTCTACAACTAGCAAAAGACCATGGCATGACGGTAAGCGAAAGAGAGCTTACGGTGAGTGAGCTGCTAGAGCGTGCAGCCAAGCCTGGCGCAGAGGCTGCTCTATCTGGTACAGCGGCAGTGCTAACGCCTGTGGGCACGCTTATTCACAACGAAAAAGAGTATCAAGTAGGTAACGGCGAGGCAGGCCCAGTTACTATGAAGCTTCGTCAAGCGCTGAACGACATTCAGTGGGGCAAGGCAGAAGATACGCATAACTGGTTAGTAAAAATTAATCCGGAATAAGCAAATTTCCATTTTCAAAGTGGAAACGAGTGGGCGTAGCAACTAAATATATAGTAACTATTTACATAGTAGCTATTTATATAGCAAGTACGCCGCTCGTTTTATTCATTTTCCTTTTAACTCATTACTGCTTAAATCTGTTTACCAAGCATCCGGCGCAGCGTGCCGTCTTTGTCGATAATATGATGTTTTAATGCGCCAACAATATGTAAAACCAGCGCGCCAATTACCACATATCCTAAGTAGAAGTGAACAGCACTGCCAAGCTTCGATAATTCATAATTAATCGGCAGGGTTTTCTCTGGGTCTTCTACGCTAAAGTTTTGTGCAAACACTTCAATGCCAAACACATCAAGACCATGACCACCTAGCACAGAGCCCATTAGCCCTGAAATTGGCATTAACAGTGTTGCGCCAATAAGCACCCAGTGAACCACGTGGGCAAGGCGGTGTTCAAGAGCGGTGTAATTTCCCGCCGCTGACGGCCAGCCATTTTTAAATCGCCAAAACACCCGAGCTAGCGCAACGAATAAGATTAGAAAACCAAACGCTTTGTGCCATGGAAACAGGGTGTATACACCGTTTTCCGCCATGTAAACACCTGATGCTAAAAGCCCAATAATGGTTATGCCTACCAGCCAATGCAATACTATTGTGGTTGGGGCTAATTTGTTTGGCTATTTGCATTCTAAGGTTGGATATTGAAATTTCATCCAGATAGCGACATTTCCGATTTGTGCAAAACTTGGTAGAAACTGGTTTGATAGTCAAGGTCGCCTAAAGACAAGGAGCAGACGGTCAATTCCTGTTCTCTGTGATTGATTTGGACACGCATCGCATCGGCAACACGCTCCGGTGCAGCCGCTAGCTAGGCTTTGGGGATATCACGGAAAGTCTCTTCCCCTTCAAAGCTTTCATCCACTCTGACACGAACCACTTGCCTTACTTGCATATCAATACCTTTAAAAGAGGTAGTAATAGTTTTATCTGTATATATTTCGAAAGCGGGATTAGAACGAAAATATAGCAAAATCGAATTATCCCCATCCTCCACATCAAGGTAAGGTATACCTCTAAGCTTTTCCCAAAATGATGACTCGACATAGCAACGATCTACTGAGAAACCACTCCTACTACCAAGTGAATCAATGGAATACGCCTTAGCGAAAGCTGTGTTCATTTGAAACTGTGATGGGTTATGTAAAAAATTTGTGTTAAGAAGAGCCCTTCCAAAATTACTAATGTTATGTTCATCGTGCTGCAGCACGGAGTTGCCTGTAAATATTTCTGGCGAATATTGAACCCTTTCCCCTCCAGCAAGAACAGTTCGAAAACCATAACCATGCTTCCGCGTATAATCAACGAGATGCGCATGTAAAAAGAAAATATCGCGAAGGTAAATTATGATCTGCGCTGCATCAGCAAGGTCCGTACGATTTAGGTCTATCGTCCTAGCTATACCATCATTTATCACCAGAACCGTTTCGTATGGAATTGGCTCCACCCCAATCAGGTAAGGGTGTCCAGCTCTCTGATAGATAGCGCTCAGCAGGTTTAATAACCCGCCTTTTTGTAGATTGATTAAATCCCAGTGTCCAAGCTCCAAAGCAGAACCGAAACCGCAGACATCCATCCAACCAGAAATACAAGGTATTGGCTCAAGCTCTCCTTTCTCAGCTTTCCGCGCCCAAATCAAGGACTCTTGGTATTCTTTTTTATCTAGAGGCGTAACCAAAAATACTCCTACTCACTAGTTATTGAACCTTAAGCCTCAAGCACCGACACAACATTGTTGTGCCCGCGGGCTTTGACTCGCTGGCATTATCGATTACGGGCCGTGGCAATAGCTTTAGCCATCATCTCAACAGTGGACATTTCGTTATCATTTTTAAACCGAATATCTGGATTAAAGTCTCCATTTTCGATCATTCTTGCTTCAGCACGATAAATCTTCTCATCCATATGGTTAAGATTAACATTTAGCCAATTGGACAGTTGTTGGAAATTATGAGCTATAAGATCACCTTGCTTTTCTTGCAGGTAGGTTTCTAGATTAATTGGATACCTTTTGTTCTCTGCTTCAATCAAAGCTTCATGCGCAGTTTTAAGTAATAACTGACCTGAATACCTAATTGGGAACTCCCAAAGCTCTTCTCTCAAATCGTAATCCTTCCTTGTTTTCTTACTGTGTGACCAATATTTAATCTCCAGAATCTCTAATCGTTTTTTAAATGTCTTTATGATGTCTGCTTCAACCAGTTCTTTTGTATCAAGCTTTAGCTCAGCAAAGGTTTTCAATTTTACATTTGTTTTTTCAGCGGCCTCATAAGCGCCTTTCTGGAATCCGGCCTCAGAAATGATAAAGGCTTTATCTGCGCCAATATCATCAGCAATAGTTCTTAAGCCAAGAATCTGAAGCTTATTAACTCTTTTCTTCCACTTCTTAGCCTCAACAATCCAAGTTAGGTCCTCACCCAAAAACTTGGTTTTAACCAACACGTCTATATCATGTGAAGTTCGGACGCCTTGAACGGTAATGTTCGTTTTGGCTGAAGCACCAATTGATTCAAAATAGGCACATATTTCTTCTTGAAATTGATACCAATCGGAACTTACATTCATGTATTAAATCCTCGGCCTGTTTACTACATGACACTAACATTTAAATGATGCAAAACTTCAGAACCATATAAAGTCAATAGCTATTGACATAGTACAGCTTTACGGCGCCAAGTCATACACTTAGGCGTTCGCAAAACTGGTGAGTCAAAATAAAGCGAATTGATGCATTCAGCGACACTCTGAGCGGCAGCTATACGTACATTTCGGTCCCATGGTATTAAAGTCACCTTGAGACAATCAGCAGACGTTCAACGCTGTGTTCAGGGGGCAACGCCCTGAGTGAGACGGGATTCGAACAGCGCAAACAACGATAACGCAAGTGTACCGCTGAAAAAAGCGAACGACCCAGTGAGTCACTTGCATTACGTTGTTGGGGGAGAGCACCACAAATTGGACTAACCCCGATTGTTCCGCTTCCAACACAAGCGCATTTTATGATAGATTGGCAGCTGTAGTCGCGATTCCCGCATCTGTTAGCGGGCTTAGTGTTCAAGGATTGTCTCAATCCAACCTATGGAGAATGCCCAATGACCGGTTTTATCGCTGTGCTGTTTTACGTAGTGTGGATGCAACTGCTGATGCTGGCTTACGCGTTTCCCCGCGTGCCGATGGCGCTGTTCGGGGATCGCAACTTCGCGGACTGGGAGCGCGCTGAAGTCAACCGCGACCCACCCTTTATGGTCCGCGTCAAAGGCGCACATCTCAACTGCGTGGAAAACTTTCCGCTCTTCGCTGCCGTCGTGGTGATCGCTGCGCTAATGGGTAAGAGTCCCGTTGTGGATGGCCTTGCGGCCTTTATCCTGGCCGCGCGTGTGGGGCAGAGCCTAGTACACCTCATCAGCACCGCGCCAGCGTTTGTGTTGTTACGTGCCACGTTTTTCCTCGCTCAGGTAGGCATGATTTTCTGGGTTTGCTACCAACTCATCGTCTGACCGAGCCAACGTGCCCCTGAAACCATGGGGTATCAAGCGCCAGTCAGATCCACAACGCTAATGAAAGAAGTCTGCGGGTATGTCGTCATGCTTATTGACAGCGGGAATCATATCAACACCCAAATATGGGGCGCGGACGCGCTGGCGAAAATGGCGAAGCCGCCTGCGTGTTAGCGTCCCAGCCCGCCTCGGCGGGCGCCATAATTTGTTTGTATGTTTCATTCACTCCGGCCGTATACAGTGAACTTGTCAGAAGTTGCGTCTTTGAAAAATGTAACGCTACTACTGCCCGTTGAGCGTAAAAGCTGAACATTTTCAGCTAGGTTCTCTACAGTAACGTTTTCTATGTAACTGTCAAAATAACAACCAGATACTTCTTTACTGAAAGAGGTATTGGAGTTGAGGTTAAGGTCTAGTGCTAAATATCCGGAAAGAAAGTTAGGGCCAATAACATTTGTCTCACTAGACGACGAGCGTAATTGTTTAATGCATTCCGCTTGTGACGAATTGGCTATGACTAAGTTCGCAGCTTTTGGGATGAACGTAAGCTGATATACATTAATTGCTAGTGATAGCGCCAGCGCGGCTACTAAGAATACCTTCACTCAACTTTCCTTGAAACATAATAGCTTATTGGATTGAATTCATAGTAACACCCGTTTCCCTTGAAGAAACATACTCCGTATTTTCATGGGAAAGGTAAAATGTCTGCTTCACGCCCTGAGTCATTCAACAACCTTTTTATGTGCTTAGAAGGGATGAATT
>OJEM01000010.1_pt1 | contig 54451 bp, 58 predicted proteins | sample 1593651 | NCBI WGS metagenome assembly OJEM01 (sample SAMN05416819, study PRJEB24817) | seawater metagenome | isolation source: Sea water | place: Canada:Atlantic | collected 2013-07
TCTCAACCAGCTCGTAGAGCCTTACTTTTTCCGCTGGAAGAACCGCTCGGCCTTTTTTAGTAAATCAATCTCGTCGTTACGGTTCTCAAGCTCGCGCTCAAGCTTTTTGATCCGTTTTTCAGCCGCCGCCAGCTTCTCCTCTGCTTCCTTTGTAGGGTCCGCTCTCTTGGCGCGACGTTCCGGGGATGGCGGTGACGATTTCATGTGCTTGTTCTCCCTGAGCTCCCCTCGTCGGTGCTCCATCTGCCAGCGATAAAGCATTACCGGGTGGATACCTAGAGACTCTGCCACATCCTTGGATCTAACGTCAGGGTGATTAGCTAATTTAACGGCTTGGAGTTTATAAGCCAGGGTATAACGGTCGTAATTTCTCTTTCTTGTCTGTCCCACACTGCACCTCACTTATGAACAGAAAACTCTGTCCACAAAAGTGGTTACAGATCAGGTTGCTTGCCCATTCGACGTGAGTGAATTTAACAAATGGCTGTTGTCGAAGGCACCTACGCTGGCGCTTCGGTGCGCCACAAAGCCAAAGCGTTACAAGGCACAAAATGACTGTTGATCAAGACACTAAAAAATAACTACGGGGTCAAGCCTCCCATTTCTCATAAGCGTATCTTGTTCCTATAAATGCCCCACCTTCACATAAATCAACGCCCCGTCCTCTTTCGTAAACGGCGTATGCCGACTCAGGTGGGGGCTGCGCAGCCAGGTGCCTTTGGGGTAGCTGCCATGCTCGTCATAGAAGGTGCCTTCCAACACAAAGATTTCTTCCCCGCCCCAATGCTGGTGCGATTGGAATTGGGTATGGGGCGCCCATTTTACTAGCGCTACATGCTCGCTTTTGAAATCGTGCAGGGGCATCACCGTCAGTCCCTCCACTAGCCCCGGTCGCCAGGGCGTGTTCAGGGTGTCGATCACTGTTAGCTCGGTGTCGTCCTGATCAAACTGATGCAGCTTGACCAGTATCGTTGCGCCCTCCTTGCCGATGCGAGGCGTGTGAGTGGTGCCAATAGGGTTGCGCACGTAGGTGCCCGCTGGGTAGTCCTGATGTTCATCCGAGAACACCCCCTCCAACACCAGAAACTCTTCGCCGCCATCATGGGTGTGGGACGAGAACGCACTATGCGGGGCATACCGCACGATGGAGGTCGCCCGTGCTACCTCGTCGCCGATGCGATCCAGCATCATGCGCTCAACGCCGGGCATGGGTGAGGTGACCCATCGGTAATCCGTGGGACGAATGACCACGCGTTGATCGAAATTTGCATTGAGTAAGGTGGCCATGGTGCGCTCTTTTAAAAATCTTGAGGGTGCTAGTGTCTGCCGGGATAAGCGTCGCGGTCAACGCTTCCAGGAATTGCTGAGGGCCGATCTTTTTTGGGGGGATAGACAAAACGTGCCGGTGCATCGTTTGGTTTGACAGACGATAAGGGTGGCTGTGTCTCGATAACGCAGCGGAGCCTTGTCCAATTGCGGGGTGCGGCGCAGTAGGTGATACTCATTAATTGGAAAATTTCCAACATCGTTGTGAACAGTTTGTGAATGTGCCCTACGGTGCGGGCCAAGGAAGGCTTGCCTCGGGCAGGATGAGCTGCCAAGGAACTTTGCGGCGTGTTACTTGACTGAAAAGATATGGCAAACTTGCTGGCCGTGCCGTTGAATGCTGGTCGGTACAGCCTCCTTGTTTTCAACCCCGAAGAGGAAAAAACATGCGTATTGTTCTTGTTTCGTCATTGCTTGCCCTGAGCGCCGCAGCCGTTGCGGGTCCTGAGTGCCAGGAGAAAGATCGTACAAAATGGATGGATAAGGATGCTTTCGAGCAGAAGCTGGTTGACGATGGCTACAAGGTCAAGGTGTTCAAGATCACTGATGGCGATTGTTACGAGCTGTATGGCTGGAATGAGGAAGGCAAGAAAGTTGAGATTTACTATGATCCAGTCACCGGCGAAACACTGAAGACCGAGATCAAGGACTGATTCAAATGGCTACTGTTCAGGTCTGGGATCCGCTGATCCGGATTTTTCACTGGACGGTTGCTGTTGTCTTTGTCGCCAACTATTTTTTCAATGAAAAAGGTGGCGATCTCCACATTATTCTGGGTTATACCGCAGCGGGTATGTTGGTGCTGCGGTTTTTCTGGGGGTTTGTGAGCCATGGTGCTGCACGCTGGTCTGATTTCTTCCCTACACCGTCACGGCTGGTTGCACACTGGAGCAGCTTGCTGCGTGGCGATGGTTACCGTCGGCTAGGGCATACACCACTTGGTGCCGTGGTGATGATCCTCATGATGTCGTGTCTGGCAGGACTCGCCGCTACCGGATATATGATGGAAGAAACCGACATGTTCTGGGGGGTTGAATGGGTGAAAGACCTGCACTGGGGCTTCGCTACGACATTGCTGGGGTTGGTTGTTCTCCACATCCTGGGGGCGTTGTATGAAAGCTATCGCCTCAAGGAAAACCTTCCCTTGTCCATGATTACCGGGCGCCGTCGCCGCTAATACGCATTAGCCGGATTTTACGTGGCGACTTGATTGATGCGTTCCCCCGCTTGGGTAGCCCTGAGCAGCATGCCAAACTATAAACATTAATCGGCAGTACCCACACACTGGCAGTAGAGCGAAAATGATTAACACCAAGATATACAAGGCAGTTTATGGGCTGGCTGAACAGCTGATGGAGGCTGACAGAAAAGGCAATATAGGCGAGTTTGATTCTCTTTATGCGCAGCTACAGGCCATTTGTACCGAGAATGAAAGCACCGACAAGGACCACCCGGAGCAATGGGAGACCCTGGCCGACTTTACCGAAGATCTGGAAGAGGCACTGAAGGGCTACGAAAAAGCCCTGGCGAAGGCCGAGAAGATCAACTCCAAAGACCACCTCTCATCTATCGCATTCTCCATGGCGAAATTGCATGTTGATCTAGGCCAAACCGATGCGGCAATCAAGAAACTGGAAGAAGCAAAAGTCAGCGCTAACAAGATTGAGGACAAAGAACTCAAAGCGGAAATTGATGAGTTGCTGGAAGGCCTACTAGGTGGCTAGAGTCAGCAGGCGAATAAGGGGCCCCGGCAATGACTGAATTTATGCGTGCCCCTCTCTTTGAGAAACAAGGTAGGACATGGATGGCGTCGTCTGGCCACCCATTTCGCCAGATATGAAAGGCCCGGCTTGCCGCATGCCTAACGCACGATGAAAACCGATATATCGCTGTGTTTGACGATGTTTGCGCCATTGGAACGAAGAATGTGAAGTTTGTCGGCAATGCCCGGGGTGTGCGAAGCCATGATAACCAGGTCAGCGCCCGTGTCCTTGATGGCTTCCAAGAGCCGGTCATCCAGTTCCACGGCGGTGTCAGGTGTCGATATGACCTTGCTGTCGGTGTCGATGCCGTGGGCCAGACCTTGTTCCTTGGCAAAGGCACTGAGCTTCTCCGCCAGCTCTTCCGGGCTGTGCGCTGCAGAAGACGGGGCGCTGCTGGTCACGCTGACGTAGCACAGCGTAGAGCTATAGTGTTTGGCAATGTCGATAGCTGTGCTGAGAGTCTTCGGCATTTTGTCGGTGTGTGCCAGGTCGATGGGAACGAGTATCTTCCGGTACATGGCATTTCTCCTTATTCCGAGTCAGTGATTGCATCACTAGATTTCACATTGAAAAGGGTGGCATAGATCAGCGGATGTTGCCAAAAAGATGGGCCGGTCGTTGATCCAGGGCAATAGATCAGGTAGAAATAATAAAAATCAGCGATAGCAGATTTGATGAATGAAATGCCCGTTTTATCGTTTTAAATTGTCCGTTTTAAAACGGCGATCGTTCCTGGCATATCACCAGAAATAAAATATTCCGCCTATCGCGACGGAGGTAAGCGACCGTTCATTAATGATAGGGCTATCGGAAATTCCCTCTCCAAGATAATCCTCTTTGACGACAGCAAGAAAGTGCCAGTGTTTTCCCGGCGTCCAGATAGCGGTCAAGGCGGCCTGATAATTGAGTGAGCTATGTTCACCATAGGCGGGTCGGCCGGGCGCAGTTTCATCGGCGTCCACCCCGTAGAAATGCTCGACTAATCGACCGTCCTGCCAAACCAGTCCCAGAGATGGCGCGATGGTGAAATCTCCCCAGTTAACCCCGCGGCTGACAGTAATGCTCGCTTCCAGGCCATCGCTCTCATTGCCTATATCTTTCAATACGTTGGAAGATATTTGATACATGGCATGCTGATAGTCATAAGACAGCCCGGCAAAGACGGTGCGGTGTGTTGTCTCTATGCCGTTAAGTTCGCCATTGTCAGCAAAGCCTGAGGTGACTTCATAGAAGCGAGGCGTGACGACCAGCCCCAATACGCTATTGTCTTTTTTAAAGAGATCCAGGCCGGCATCAAGCCCTTCCACGCTGAAGCGTTTATAGCGGATGGAAAAATAGGGGAGCCCTTCGTTTTGTTTATCGACACCGACAAAAGGCCGTTCGGTGATTGACGTTGTGGCGCCGATACCGAAGTGGCTGGTGTCATCCAGAGGAGCCCGCGAAAGCGGTGTGTTGATGGCGGTCGGGGCTGCCACGACCAGTGAAGAGGAAAGAAACAGAAAGCTGGCGGCGACGTTACGAATACCTGCCGAAGAGTATTTGTTGGCAAACATGGAGTCTCCGTAGACTTTAATGAATTGTGGTTTTTGACGGCAGGAGACTGCCCGCGGCTTGTACGGGCCTGGGGTCGCTGCTCTGGCTTATCCAGGCCACCAGCCCGGTGCGTTGTTGTCCGTTGTCAGGTGGAGAGGGCAGCGTGAGCGTCACGGTAGAAGACGGCATGGGTTGGTTGCTCCACTGCAAAACAACGAAATCGTGCTGTAAGGTTTTGCCGCGGTTCTCTCCACGTTGTATTGAGGACTCCAGGCCGAGGCTGATCCATGCGGTATTGAGCCGTGCGCTATCGGGAAGCTTGCCCTCGAAAGTGGCCTGCAATGTCGGGTGTTGGTAGGTAACCGAAAGAACACCAACCTTTTTCCGTGACAGGGAATCCCGCCAGTTACGATCACGTTGAAAAAAGCCGCGCCACTCATTGCCGTTGATGAAAAACCCAGGGGTGTATACGCGATTTGATTCGTGAATATGAGCGTAGCGACGTTGCCGGTCACTAAAGTCCGGGCTGGCATAAGGGTCTGCCCAACCGATGTAATCCCAGTAATCCACGTGAAAAGACAATGGGATAAACGTTGAAAATAGCCCTTCTTGCTTTCCCAGCGATCGAAGAAACCGGTCTGCCGGCGGGCAGCTGCTGCAGCCCTCGGAGGTGTAAAGCTCAATCAGTGAGACTTTTTGTTCTCCACTGTTGAATGTCAGGGGCCTGCTGTCAGCATTCAGAAGGGTAGATACAAGAACAAGAAACAGGCTGAGCGGCGCTCGCATAAGAGATGTCCTATGTTTTCCGTTAGCGCTTTGATGTCAGTAGCCAGAGTTCGTTACAGTCAGGCCTGGACGAAATGGCTAGAGTGCCATGATAGGGTGGGAAACTTTGTGGAAAGGCAATCGCGCAGCAGTCTTCTTCTAGGAAAAGAACTCACGCATAACTGAACGAAATGATAGAGCGGAAGCTCCCGGGAGCATGGATTCTGCGAAGGCCATTCGCAAAATCCGTGCATGACCCGGATTGGAGCCTCGACGGCGGGACGTTTGGTGGGTTTTCTCTAGCGACTAGCCAGCCCGACTCTTCCCTCGAATCATATCCACCGCTTTTTCCGCAATCATCATTGCCGGCGCGTTGGTGTTGCCGCCGATCAGAGTGGGCATGATGGAGGCATCGATGACGCGCAGCCCTTCGATGCCGTGAACGCGTAATTGCGGGTCGACCACGGCGTGTTCATCGGTGCCCATCTTGCAGGAACCCACCGGGTGGTAAACGGTGTCAGCGCGTTGGCGGATCACGTCGCGGATGTCGTCGTCAGTTTTCACATTTTCGGTGAACATGTCCTTCTTCATCCAGCGCTTTAGTGACGGCGCTTCCATGATTTTCTGCGTGATCTTGTAGCCTTCCACCATGTCTTCCAGATCCTGGGGATCGTCCAGGAAGGCCGGGTCGATCAGGGGCAGGTCGTCCGGGTTGGCGCTGGCCAGTTGCACGCTGCCCCGGCTGCGCGGGCGCAGCAGGCAGACATGACAGGAGTAGCCCTGGGTGAAGTGCATCTTGCGACCGTGATCATCCACCAGGGCGGTGACCATGTGCAGTTGTAGATCCGGGGCGGACAGTTCCGGCCGGGTTTTCAGGAAGGCGCCGGCTTCGGCAAAGTTGGAGGTCCACAGCCCGCGACGTTCCTTGCGATAGGTTGCCATGGCCATTAGCGCCCGCCACATGCCGCCCGGTGACAGGCCGAAGGTAGCCGGATTGTCGGTGGTGTAGCCGAAAATGAAATCCGGATGATCCTGCAGGTTCTTGCCCACGCCGGGCAGATGATGCACCACAGGGATGTTGTGCTTTTTCAGTTCCTCCATATCGCCCACCCCGGACAGCATCAGCAGCTGGGGAGACTGGAAGGCCCCGGCAGACAGCAGCACTTCCTTGCGGACGCGGAGAGTACGCAGCTGTTTGCCCTGCTTGAATTCCACACCCACAGCGCGCTTACCGTCGAACAGGATACGCTGGACCTGGGCCAGGGTTTCCACCTGCAGGTTCTTCCGATCCAGGTGGGGAAACAGGTAAGCCCGCGCGCTGCTCCAGCGCTCGCCATCCTTCTGGGTGACCTGAAAGACCCCGGCACCTTCCTGCTCGGCGCCGTTGAAGTCATCGGTAATGGGGATGTCGCACTCTCGGGCGGCATCCAGGAAGTAATCCTGAAACGGGTTGCCGGTGCGGCTGTCGCTGACCCAGAGCGGGCCGTCGGTGCCGTGGTATTCGTTATCGATGCGCTCGTTGTGCTCATTAAGACGGAAGTAGGGCAGCACATCATCGTAGGACCAGCCGTCATTACCCAGCGCGGCCCAGTGATCGTAGTCTTCGCGGTGGCCACGGATATAGACCATGGCATTGATGGCGGAGGAGCCGCCCAGGCACTTGCCGCGGGGCTGGAAACCCTGGCGACCATTCAGGCCTTTCTGCGGGACTGTTTCCATGACCCAGTTATTGATGGGCTTGGAGAGCATGGCCACGGCGCCGGACGGCACGTTGACCAGCAGCCCGTCACCCTGGCCCCCGGCTTCGAGTAGACAGACGCGGGTGTCAGGGTCTTCGCTCAATCGCCCGGCCAGGGCGCACCCTGCAGATCCCCCACCAATGATGAGATAGTCAAAGTCGTTTTCCATGGCTGCATCCCTTTCTTGTCTGTTATTTACGGTGCGGCTCGACAGAGGCATCTGTTCCGGCCAGGGTTCGCTGGTGGGGGCGGGTACCGATATCCATCACAACGTCAGTGAAACAGATTATCACCGGGTTTTTGTGGTGGTAAGTACTGTTTGTGTGACCGGCAGGGCGCTCCTGAGACCTTTTCCATACAAACCGCAGACAGTGAAAAGTCGCCCTGATAAGGCCATTGCCCATCGCGCTTTGCGGCATGCTGAATCAGGCCCCACGTGGCTTTAACGGCGGCTGGTGCCTTATGAGTAATAGCGTGTGCGATGCAAGTTTTAGCATCGTGCCAAGGGTCCCTGCGTATGTTTAGATGAGGCCCTTGTTTTTCCCGGCATGCTGTCAGTGTGCCTGAGGGCATTATGATGACTGGAGATTACAATGAGAAAGCTGTCTGCAGCGCTACGTCTGGTAACACATAATACCCGCGCCAAGCCCATGCTGGTGCCGACGCGCAGGAGTATTCGCTTCAACGTGGACCCCAAACGGATTTCAGACTGGCACACCCCGGGCGGGCCCGTGCTGACGGCGTTTCTGAACACCTTCTCCACCATCCTGCCTGTGGGTGAGCGCTTCTTTATCGACAGTGTGCGTGCCTACCGGGATCAGATTACCGACCCCGAGCTGAAGAAGGCGGTGACCGCGTTCATCGGTCAGGAAGCCATGCATGGCCGGGAGCATGAAGAATATAACGATGCCCTGTTTGCGGTTTCCTCGGTGGCGCCCAAATTCGAGCGTCTGGTGGAGGGCGTGCTCAAGACCTTCAACAAGTACAGTGCCCCGGTGTCCCTGAGCGGCACCATTGCCCTGGAACATTTCACCGGACTGCTCGCGGATAGTGTGTTGAGTGATCCTCGCGTTGTTGAAGGCGCCGACCCGGCCTATGCCGCGTTGTGGCGCTGGCATGCACTGGAAGAAACCGAGCACAAGGCGGTGGCCTTTGATGTCTGGACGGCGGTCATGGGTAAAGGTGTTGGCGCCTATGGGCTGCGTTGTTTCGGACTGGGTCTGGCAACGGTGGTGTTCTGGGGGCTGGTGATTCCGGTCTTTCTTGAAGTGTTGCGCGAGCAGGGCAAGCTGACAGACTGGAAGGGCTGGCAGAAGTTTTTCCACTACACCTTCGGCGATATCGGCATGCTGCGTAAGCAGATTGGCAACTACCTGGATTACTTCCGCCCGGGTTTCCATCCCTGGGATCACGATAACCGTGAGTTGCTGCTGCAGATCGACAGTTTCATGGCTGAGCAGGAAGCGGCTGCCTCCGCCTGATTGTTCCCGCCTGTTTCTTGAGGGCTGGCATCATGGTCTGCATGACCGTGGTGTCAGCCGGCGTTTATGACCTTCCCTTTTCTCACCGGTGATCACGTTCCCGTGGTCCTGTGACGACCACGACTGACTGCTTCCGACCTGCCTGCGGCGCTTTCTGCGGATGTTGCATACAGAAAAAATCTGCGTTTCAGTGACAGATGAGAGCCCATGAAAATGCGGCTTGCGTGTTGGTTCGTTCGTTGTCGCCTGGCGCGCCTTGCAGGGTGCCAGGGAGGCGGGAGTGCAGATGGCGCGCGTGAGCACAGCGTTGGTGATTGTGGCGGCCCTGTGCTGGGGGCTGTCAGGTGGCATTGGCGGTATGTTGATGGCCGAAGGCTGGAGTGCGTACCTGGTGTCGTTCTACCGGGGCGCGATTGGTCTGCTCCTGGTGCTGGTCTGGCTGATGCTGCAGCCGGGTGGGCATGGCCTGACGAGTCAGCGCTTATGGGGTTGGTCTGTGATTGCCGGCCTGGGTGTAGCCGGTAATTTCGCGTTCTATTTTCTCAGTATTTCCCAGGGCAGTGTGGCGGTGGCGGCCACGCTGATGTACTGCGCACCGGTGTTCGTTTACCTGGTGTCGTTTGCCTTGAGACTTGAGCAGCCATCTGTTTTGAAGTGGGCCGCCATTGCGGTGGTGATGCTGGGTATCGTTTTGCTGACCCGCGTGTATGACATGGGGGCGCAAGGGGTGACGGTGATCGGCGTTACTGCCGGTATGCTGGCCGGGGTCTGCTATGCCGTATTCATTTTCGGATTCAAATACGCCGCACCCCATGGCAGTCCCCAGGCGATTCTGTTCATCGCATTTTCGGTGTTGGTCATGATGCTGGTGTGGCCGGCGGATATTGGTCAGATTATGGCGGCCGCCAAGTCATCGGATTGGCCGCTGTTTGTCGGGCTGGGTGTTCTGGGCGCAGGGCTGTCGTTTGTGCTTTATGTGGTCGGCCTCAGGAATGTGGCTCCGGCCGTGGCCTCCATCGTGGCCATGGTTGAGCCGGTGACCGCGTCATTATTTGGTGTGTTGATATTGCATGAAAGCCTGGCTAGTTCTCAGGTTGTTGGCATTATATTGATACTGGTGGCGGTGACGGCACTGAGTGTGTATTCCGGTCCAGGCCGGCTCCCGGCCCGCTGGGGTGTTCACTGAGCAGACGGGCCAGCTAGGCCCGGTGCTTGTTCTCTCTGGCACGAAACGGTGCCACCTTTCTGTCGTTGTCCCTGTCTGCTATGCCATCGTCGCCTGCAAAGCGATCCTTGCGCGACACATAATCTGCCGGCGGGGTTTCAAACAGGCTCTGGTAGCTAAGGTTAACGATGGACTCAGAGGTCTTCGGCAGCAGGTAATACATGGCCAGGGCTCCCTTGCCGAAAATGCCGAGCTTGCGTTTGTTCTGGGTGATGACCACATCCAGTAGCCAGTTCACCGCCGTTTCCGGAGACATCACTGGCAGGTAGTCATAGATTTTGGTGGGCGCAATCATTGGCGTGCGCACCAGCGGATAGTTGATGGAAGAAAAGCGCAGGTTGGTATGGGCATATTCATTGGCCGCGACCCAGGTCCAGCCTTCCAGTGCCCACTTGGAACCCAGGTAGGCGGAAAAGCGGGCCGGGTTGGCCTGCACGCCCACGGTGGATACATTGATGATATGGCCTTCATCGCGGGCTTCCATACCCGGTAACAGGTTCACGGCCAGGCGCAGCGCGGCAAAATAATTGAGCTGCATGGTGCGCTCGTAATCGTGGAAACGGTTCACGGTAAATTTGATCGAGCGGCGAATGGAGCGGCCGGCGTTGTTGATCAGAATATCCACCCGCCCGTGATCCGCCAGAGCCTGCTGGCAGATGCGGTCGCACTCTTCCAGGTCGGTCAGGTCGCCGGGATAAATGCAGGCCTTGCCGCCACGTTTTTTTATTTTGCTGGCAATGGCTTCCAGTTTTTCTGCATTGCGCGCCACCAGCAACAGGGTGGCGCCGGCATCGGCCAGTTTCTCAGCCACGCCTTCGCCAATGCCGGAACTGGCACCGGTGAGTAATACCACCTTGCCGTGCACGCGGTCGTGCAGGGCCTGCCGGGGCGTCAGCAGGCTTTTGGCATTCCAGGCCCAATGATTACGAAAGCGGCTGATATAGGGGCCGATTCTAGGGCGTCTGAACTGGATATCGTTGGCCATACGGGTCTCATAACTTGCGGTAAGGAGTATTCGTGCAGCCATTGTAATCTGAGCATATACTCGGAAAAACTCGGATTTGCTGACTGGAACAGGCCTTTGAATCATGCGCACAGAAAAGTGGCAAGCTGCTGATTTCAAAATGAAAAAAGAACCCAAGCAGGCGCGCTCGAAGGCGTCGGTGGCTGCCATGGTGGGCGCCTGTGCTCGGATTCTGGAACGTCATGGTTATACGGGGCTGAGCACCAATGCCATCGCCGAGGTGGCCGGAGTCAGCATCGGTTCGGTGTATGAGTATTTCCCGGGCAAGGAAGCCGTGGTGGCCCGCCTTACGGAAGAGCTGCTGTCGGAAACCACGTCCCTGCTGCAAAACCGCCTGGATCAGACCGATAACCGTAACGACCTGCATGTGGCCATGCGCCATTTTCTGGGCGCGCTGTATTCGCTGATGCGCAGGCATCGCAAGCTGTTGCGGGTGCTGGTATTTCAGGTGCCGTATCTGCACCGGCTACCTGCGACCCGGCAACTGCAGAAAGAATTGCAGGAAGTTTTGCAGACCGGCTTGCAGAAAACCCGTCAGCAGTATCGGGTAAACGTGCATCCTTACTCGCTCTACCTGATGGCTACCTCAACCGCCGGCAGTTTGCTGCATCTGGTATTGATGGCTCCGTCCGGGATGGATCAGGAGGCCGTGCTGGATATATTGGCGTCAAAGTTGACTGCCTGGTTGATTCAGGATTGAGGCGGGGCGGGAAGGTCTGATCTGGATCAGGGCAAGAAGGGCCAGCGGAACTGGCCCTTGATTCTTGAAGCGCTTACAGCTTCTTGAGTTTCTTCTTCAACTTCTTCAGCGTGCTTTCCTGCTTGGAGATTTTGGATTTGCTGTTCTTGATCGCTTTCTTCAGTATTTTTACGCTTGGACATGATCGCAGTTTCCTTTTTCTGGATAGTCGTAGCGGGCCGGGGAAATACGGCTAATTGCCGGACTGCTTTTCCTGGTCCTTGATAAAGCTGCGAATAAACCGGCGTACCTCGCGTGCAGCACTGGTATCTAGCTCCTCACAGAGTGAGACAAACCGAGCACGCTCTTCATCATTAATGCGAATGATCAGCTGGCTATTTTTCTTTGGCGTTTTGGTCTTCGACATATCGATAACCGTCATTAAGAAAATAGGGCAGCATGTTCGCCGGTTTAAGCGCGGCACTCAACAACCCTATCGGCTATCATATAGATAGTCAATGTATATACATTCATGGAGAGCCGCCCTTTACCCGGTGGTGGTTTGGCGGTGAAAGGGCCGAGGATGGCTTGTCTGTTGTTATGGGATGGAACACCAGGTGATATCCTGTGCACGACGCTAAGTGAATAAAGAACGGGACGTATCATGCAGGAAATGGAACAGGCAGAAGACGATTTTGCACAGAAGGCTCTGGTGGACGCGGTGGAAAACCAGATTGCCGATGGCCACCCCCGTGAGGCGGGGCTGGTGATCATGGACCTGATCGGCCAGGGGGTGGGTCGTGAAGAAGCACTGGAAAAAATGGCGGATGTGCTGGCGGCGCATATTGCTGTCAGCATGAATGAAGAAACGCCCTTTGACGTGAATGCCTACGCCCGCGACCTGCTGCAATTGGCACAAGCCGATACATCCGAGTGATTACCCCGGGCACTTCCGGACGGGAACCCTTCTGGTCGCCGATTTCAAGCCCTTGTCGACTGGCCGTCAGCGGCGGCCCTGCCATGGTATCCAGCCTGTATAATGCTAGTCTTGCCCACCCTGGCGCTGACACCAGCGAAGACAGACCGAGGTAACCGTGTCCGATATCGAGATCCCCATTGAAGATTTCCGCCCGCCGTCCCTGCGCACCATGGCCCGGGTGACGGCCATGCAGCGCCGCTATTTCGACGCGACGCTGGAAGGCGCGGAGAATGTGGACCCGCAGCGACCGGGCCTGTTTGTGGGGAATCACGCGCTGATGGGCGTGCTGGACTCCCCGCTGTTCGTCTACGAACTGTATCGGCAGACCGGGGTGTTTCCACGCTCCCTGGGGGATCACTTCCACTTCCCGACGCCGGTGTGGGGCAAGTTGGTCACCCGTTTTGGCGCCGTACCGGGTACTCGTGAAAACTGTCGCCGACTAATGGAAAGCGGCCAGCATGTGCTGGTTTTTCCGGGCGGTGCCCGTGAGGTAGCCAAGCGTCGTGACGAGATCAACCAGCTGGTGTGGAAGAAACGAACCGGCTTTGTCTATATGGCCATTGAGCAGGGGTTCGACATTATCCCCTTTGCCTCACTGGGCTGTGATGAGGCCTACGACATCGTCTATGACGGTGACGATTTTGCCAATGGCTGGCTTGGCAAGCGGTTGCTGGGCAACGACAAGATCAACTCGCTGATGCGCGGTGGTGATCTGTTCATGCCGTTGGTAAAAGGCATCGGCCCTACCTTATTGCCCAAAGCCGAGCCTTTCCGTTTTGCCATTGGCAAGCCCATTGCGACGGCGCACCTGAAAGGCCAGGAAAAAGATCCTGCAGTGCTCTGGCAATTGCGCGAACAAGTCTCTGATGCCATTACCGGGATGCTTTCCCGCATGGATGAAGAACGCAAGGAGCAGCCGCGCCCGCTCTGGCGCAAAGTGCTGGGTGCACGCAAGCACTGAGCAACAAGACCGGGGGCAGGGTAGAGAAGGAATTCCCCAGAGTGTCCCTAACCCAGAGTCAGGAACGGCAGCAGCGTTACCAGTAACAGCACCAGCACCACCACGAACAATCCTGCCACGCGAAGCGGCTGTTCACGCAGTCGCCCTGCCAGTGTCGGGGCCGTCCCTTCCCGTTGTGCCTCCTCATAGGCCTCTCGCTGACGCCGGGCGCGTTCCTGCTGATAGTCGGCCAGTAATGCCTTGGCTCGCTCCCGGTCATCGGGCTGGGTCAGCCAGATGCCGCCGGAGGAGATCCCCCACATGCTCGGGGCGGTCTCATAGAACAGGATCTGGTGCTGTTCCAGCAAGGCGCGAACTTCATCGGCCTCGTCGTCCGGAACCCGGCGCAGATTCAGCAGTAAGGTGGTCATGGCGCTCCTGATGACGTGTCCAGGCCTGCCCGCGAGACACGGGCAAGGTGCAGAGGTTGGTACAGGATACATGGCTGCACAGGCCAATGGTTACTATCGCCGGGTGCCATGTTCAGCGTGATCATCAACCCAGTATCCCCTGTGACACCCAGCCACCCAGATACAGGCCCAGGCCAAATACGGTATGGGTCAGCAGACTTTGCAGGCGGGCAGCGTTGGGGGCCGGCATGCGGGAGGCCGCAATGCCGGCTCCCATGCCTGGCTGCATCAACAGAAACGGCGCGGCAACAGTGCCGATGCCAACCAGCAATGCCGGCACCAGGGTGGGCTGGTCGATCCAGCTTTGCCCTCCTATACCCAGCAGAATCCCCGCGAAGGCCAGGCCGGTAAGATAATGGGCCAGCCAGCCCGTGGCCTTTTCACCGGGCATGGCGGGTGAGGTGGCAATGGCGGTGTGGCGGAATTGCCCGTGGCGCATATGCAGCAACCAGCGGCCAACCATGGCGTAGTTGGGTGGAGCGACTCCCAGTATGGGCTGGCGTAGCCAGCTCCAGGCGTCCATGACCAGGGTGGCGCAAATCCCGATGACAATGATGCTGCTCAGGAACTCAGTGACGTTATCCATGGGGCTTCCTCAAGATGACTTTGATGATAATCTGCAACTTTAAGCTGGCTTGAGGTCAGGGTCGTGTTGGATATTACCGAAGTGGTGCGCCGGTCCGGCGTGCCGGCGTCGACGCTGCGATATTACGAAGAGAAAGGGCTGATCCTCTCCACCGGTCGCAGAGGGCTAAAGCGGATATTTGCCCCGCGAGTGCTGGATCAGCTGGCTTTGATCGCCCTGGGGCGGGCAGCGGGATTCACGCTGGATGAAATTGGCGAAATGTTCGATGCCGGCGGCGAGCCCAGCATCGACCGGCATGCCTTGTCGGCAAAAGCCGATGCGCTGGATGACACCATCCGCAAACTGTCTGCCATGCGTGACGGCCTGCGCCATGCGGCAAAATGCCCGGCGCCCAGTCACCTTGAATGCGTACAGTTCCGGCGTTTGATGAACATTGCGTCGGCACGGATGAAAGTGGAGAAACAACGAGGCAGTCAGGACATATAAAAAGGGAAAACAAAGAGCCGGCAAGCGTGCAGATCGACCTAGACGGGTATGACGCCACGAGAGTGGCGTCAGCGGCTCAACGTTTCACTGTCAGGCACTCTGCCTTTGATCTGCCTCCTGCGCAAAGCCGTCCAGTCCTTCCAGAAACATCAGTTGCTGGCGTATCACGCCGCTGAATGCCGGTTCGAAATAGGGTTCGAAGTGATTGGCTTCAATGCTGGTGATGGTCAGGTTGGGGTTGTTTACCTTGCGAAGGGTACTTTCCGTAAAGGGGGCGACGGAATCCTGGCTGGCACCGAGCAGCAGAGTCGGGATGCGGATGTCCTTGAGGCGCTTGAAAGGACGGTAGGGGCCCATGGTCATCATCGAGCGGGCTGCTACGCGGTTGTCGTAACGACGACCGATGCTGATTTCGGCCAGTTGCAGGGCTTTGCCGGCATCGTCCCGATCCATAGAGGAAAACGCTCCGGGTTTGCTGACCACAGGCAGGTAGATCGGCTGGCCCGGCTTAAGCAGGTCTGCCATGGCGTAGATCCCAAAGCGCAACAGCCGTGGCAGGGGGACAGCGCGTACTGCGGCCATGCCATCCAGCATGGGGACCTGGGCAATTGCCCCGGCCAATTCAGGGTGCTCGGCGGCCAGTTCCACCGCATGGCCCCCACCAAAGGATGAGCCCCACAGCACGATGCGACGTGGGTCGATGCCTGGCTGGCTTTTCAGGAAGGCCAGGGCGGCATCGCCATCGGCCACCCGCTGGCGGGCGGAAATCACATGTCGCGGCAGGCCGGCACTGTCGCCCCAGCCGCGATAATCAAAAGTCATGACCACATAGCCTGCCCGGGTAAATTCCTCGTAGTAGGACACCGTTAACGCATCCTGTATTCCGCCCCAGCCGTGCAGCATGAGGATAGCCGGCAGTGTTTCTGCTGAGGCCTTCGCTGGCCGGTGCAGGGTAGCCGCACACCAGGTTCCGCCGGAGTCAAACCCGGTTCGCTGGCTGTTGCAGGTCAGGTCTTGGGGGCTGTGTCGCAGGGTATCCATGATTGGGCTCCGGTCATCTTGTATGACATTCAAGAGCAAAGCGTAGCATTCTTGAATACCATACAAGATGACCGGACAGACTATGGGAGAGGGCCCCTTGGCCAAGAACAAGCGCGATATTGATCTCAAGGTAAAGCGGGATGAGCTGGAGAGCACAGCATCCCGGCTATTCCTCTCACTGGGCTACGATGGCACATCCATGAACCGGATTGCCCGGGAGCTGGGAGTCGCTCCGAATACCCTGTACTGGTACTACGCCAGTAAGGACGAACTGTTGGTGGGTGTGCTCAACCGGCAGATGTCACAGACCCTGGTCCGCCTGCCGACCATCGTGGACAAACCCTTGAAGGAGAAGATGGCCTGGGCGTTGCGGGAGTTCGAGCAGAGTCGCGAGCTGGTGGCCACGGTGCATGCCCGGCTGGAACAGTCCGAGGTGATCCGGGAATGGCATGACCAGTTTCACCGCTTTGTGGAGGCGGCTGTGATCCATACCCTGCAAGCGGATGGTGTCGCCAAGGAACGCGCGGCCATGCTGGCGACAGTGGGTACCTTTCTGGTGGAGGGGTTGCTGGCCCATCCGCACAGTGAGAGCCAGCGCGAGGCCATCCTGCAGTGGTTTACCGAGAGCGCATTACCCGCCTAGCTCGGCCTGGTTCTAGAGGGAGCAATAGAAAACACAGAGGCATCGTATGCTTGCTCCCCCTGAAACAGAAAGCCCCGCTTGAGCGGGGCTTTCTGTTTTCGCTTGCTGAATGATCAGCCCCAGTCGCCCAGCCATTTCTTTTTCGCTTTCTCCACCAGGCCGCGGGCGTCGTGATCCCACGGGTGGAAGTTGGGGCTGTAGAACTTGAAGTAGGAGGGCAGCAGCTTGCGGAACACCCCGGGGCGGCCCCACATGTAGTTCACGGCGCCGAGCCAGGATTTCATGTTGCCCAGCTGGCCGTCTTCTTTCATCAATTGCACCAGGTGCACGGCAGAGAATACCGGGAACAGCACGCTGACGATCATCATTTCGGTGACGCGGGTGAATTCACTGCCGCCTATGGCTTTGTAAACGTCAAAGGCCACCGCCTTGTGCTCGGATTCCTCGATGGCATGCCAGGCCCAGACAGGGGCAATGCGTGGATCCATCTGTTCCAGGGCGTCGTACTTGAGCAGGAATTCTTCAGCCATCAACGCAGTGAAATGTTCCACCGCGACGGTGTGGGCGAGTTGACGTTCCGGGCTCAGATGTTTGCGCAGCAGATTCATGAAACCCAGGATTTCCTGCTCCAGCCGTGCCAGATCCACGCCGCGTTCCTGTAGGAAGCCGTTCATCAATTCATGCTCGCGGGAGTGGTGCGCTTCCTGGCCGATAAAGCCCTTGATGGCTTTCTTCAGTTCCGGGTCGGTAATCTGATCCTGGTAGTGACGCACTGAATCAATGAAAAAGCGCTCACCGGGCGGGAAACTGGCGGACATGGCAGCCAGCAGCAGGGTTTTCACCGGATCGTTGTCCCACCAGTAGCGCGGTATGTCTTGCGCCTCGCTGAAGGCGAACTGGGGACGGCGAACCTTGGGAATCATGTCCTTGGGGCTTTTGCCGGCCAGGGTGCGCAGGGAGCCGTTGAGGCCTTTGCGAGCTTTTGCCTTGCCCGAGCGAACAGGTACCACAGCATTCATGTCAGAACTCCTCGTTGAGGTATTTGTTCAATATGGCTCATACGGTACTGGTGAACGGGCAGGGGGCGTGAGATTCTGCACGGACATTGTACTTGTCATCGGTGGCCAAATGCCGCACAGCGGACTTCTGACAGCAACCACACAACAACTGGCATCGTTTCCGGCCTGGGTACGACAACGCAATCAGGCCGCTACCTATCCACGTGCCTTTATGGAGGCGGCGATAGACAGTGGCGCCTCGCGGGAGCAGTTGTTGCAGGTTGCCGGTATTACTCCCGGCCAGATCGACGATCCGGCCGGGCGGTTGTCGTTGCACGATACCTGGAAGCTGGGGGCGGCGGCACTATCACTCAGTGGTGATGGCAGTCTGGGATTTGCCTCCGGCGACCGCATGCCCCTCACCGCCCATGGCAACCTGGGGTATGCGCTGATGTGTGCCGGTACTCCTCGGGAGGCCATAGTCATTCTGGAGCGCTTCTGGCATCTGCGCGGGCGTGGGGCGCAGTTGATGGTGAGCGAGAGCGAGGATCGCCTGTTCATGGAGTTGGTCCTGGAGCTTTCCGCCCCGGATGCCCTGCGCGACATGCTGATGAGCTCCATGCTGACCAGCATGTATCGCGGCATAGAGTTTCTGATACCGCAGCTGCCCGAGCAACGGCAAATCTGGCTGTATGGCGAGGAGCCGGCGGGGTTTGATCGCTGGCGAAGTCGGCTGCCGACGGTGTGTTTCGGCATGCCGCAGGCCGGTATTTCCCTGGCGGGGGATATCTCCCTGCTGGATCAGCCTCTGCCCACTGCCAACCCGGAAGCCCTGACGCTGGCGCTGGCCCAGTGTGAACGGGAAAGCGCGCTGGTGGATGACGCCGATGACACCTTGCGCCGTGCCCGTGCCGCTCTGGTACTGGGCGCTGAAGGGTACCCATCTCCGGAGGCCCTTGCCGATAGCCTGCACCTGACGCCCCGCACCCTGCGGCGGCGCCTGCAGGAACAGGGCTACAGTTATCAGCAGCTGCTGGAAGCCGCTCGGCGCCGGGACAGCTGTCAGATGCTGGGCGACCCTGACCTGGAAATCGGCCGCATTGGTGAGGCGCTTGGCTATGGCGACCCCGCCAATTTCACCCGCGCCTTCAAGGCGTGGACGGGCCTGTCTCCCAGGGAATGGCGCAAGCGCCAGACTGGCCACTGAGCGCGTTGCGTTCCCTTGTCAGCAAACATTGTGCGTGGCACCGACTGGACTGTGAGTGGAAGATAAGTTTGGCTATCCACAGGCCAGAGGCGGTAGTGGGTGATCTTGTGGCTTTTCTGGAACCAGGGCGACACAGATGTCGCGCTTACGTGGATTAATTGACGATGAAGCCGGACGATAAAGAAACAAAGCGTGCCAATCGGAGGCTGCAGTATTCCAGCAACCGGGGGCAGGCGAGCCACCGGGTGCGTTATGTGGAAAGTTCTGCGCCAGCCGCAGGTGAATGTATGTTGTGCGTAGGTTCCCTGGCGGATCTGGAGTCCATGTATTTTTATGGGCCGATCCAGGATGCCAGGCCGTTGCCAATGCAGTTACCGGCCCCGCTGCTAGGCTGATCGCGACAGGGGCTGCAGCTCATTGATTGCGCCAAACGATCCAGCCACACCGTTGCAACTTTGTTGGCATAGCGAAGAGCTATGAACAGGCCTGCGCCGGATTGACGAGTCTGTGCTTGACCCGTTCCCCCATCCTGTGATCAATTAATGGAACTGCATTCCAAAAAAATAACGGGAGAGCACATGTCATTCATCAATGGGCTGCGCAGCAGCCTTCTGGCTGGCGCAGTGATGGCCTGCGGCCTGGCACAGGCCGCTATTCCCTCGTCGCTGAGCGAAAAGGTTGGCAAGCTGGCTGCGGACCAGCAGCCGGAACTGGAAAAGGTGTTCCGCCAGTTGCACGCCAACCCGGAGCTGGCCTTCGACCTGCACGATACCTCTGCACTGGTGGCCAAGCGTCTGAAGAAACTGGGCTACCAGGTACATACCGGCATTGCGGAAACCGGCCTGGCGGCTGTGCTGAAAAACGGTGATGGCCCGGTGATCATGTTCCGCAGCGACATGGATGCCTTGCCGGTGAAAGAGGAAAGTGGCCTGCCCTATGCCAGCAAGAAACAGGTGGAGCTGGATGACGGCAGCACCCGCTATGTGTCCCATGCCTGTGGCCACGATTCCCATACCGCCTGGTTGCTGGGCATAGCGAAAGTGATGATGGAAACCCGCGATGCCTGGTCCGGCACCCTGGTGCTGGTCGGCCAGCCGGCGGAAGAGCTGATCGCCGGTGCCAAGGCCATGGTGGATGACGGCCTGTACGACAAGGTGCCCAAGCCCTCCCTGCTGATTTCCGCCCACGTGTACCCGGTGTGGCCGGCGGGCACGGTGGCGGTGAAAGCGGGCCGCCGCATGGCCGGTAGTGATCAGCTGGATGTACATCTCACCGGTATCGGTGGCCACGGCTCCCGCCCGGAAGGCACCATTGATCCGGTGGTCATGGGCGCGCGGGCGGTGATGGCCTACCAGACTATTGTCAGCCGCAATATCCCGGCCCAGGATCCGGCAGTGCTGACGGTGGGCGCCATGCAGGTGGGTGAAACCCATAACGTGATTCCGGAAACCGGCACCTTGAAGCTGAACCTGCGCTGGTTCGACAAAGGCGTGCGTCAGACCATGCTGGATGCCATCGAGCGCGAAACCCAGGGCATTGCCGTGGCAGCGGGTGTGCCGGAGGAGCGCAAGCCCACCATCACCATGCTGGGTTATGCGGAGCCGGTGATCAACGAGCCGGCCCTGGCGGAGAAAGCCAATGCCACCCTGGTAGGGGCTCTGGGGAAAAAACGGATCATGCCGGGCATTCCGCCGGTGATGGGTTCCGAGGATTTCCCCATGCTGGTAGCAGGCATTGAAGATGCCGAGACACTGTTTGTGGAAGTGGGGGCGGCGCCCCGGATGTGATGAAGAAGTACATGAGCACCGGCGAACTGCCGCCACTCAATCACAACCCGAAATTCCGCATCGAAAATCCGGGCCTGGCAATTACGACTGCCGTGCAGGCCAACAGCGCCTTGTTGCTGGATGCCTTTCTTGCCGGCAACGCCGACTAAGTTCGACGCACGTTGTGCTGATACAAAAACAGCGGCCTGGGCCGCTGTTTTTGTTTGCAGGGAAGAACACAGCAATCAGGGACACGCATGGATTGAGTCGATTTGTGCGTGTCCCCGATTGAAGGGGTTACATCAAGGCGAAGGCCAGATACAGCATCAGGGCCACCTGGGCCAGGAACAGGCTGGCGCGGATGAATACCAGCGGAAAGCTGGTGCCGATCAGATGGACCAGGCTTTGCCCGATGCGTGCGGCAACAATGAAGCCCGCCACCGCATTGACGGTGTCACTCTGGCCGGTGGCCGCTGCCACCAACACCAGGGCCGCAAACAGTGGCAGGTTCTCCAGGCAATTGAGATGTGCCGCCTTGGCACGAACCAGGATGGCCGGGTCATCAACCGCCTTGCCTCGCTCCCAATGATTCGCGGCCTTCTTGCCGGTGAGTACCAGTGGCAGCCGATAGGTGGCGTAGCTCAGTGCCAGAATCAGCGTCCAGACGATGTAAATCAGTAGTGCAGTCATTCCGGTCATGGGTGGGCCCTTTTAGCGCATAAACCCTCAGTGTGGTGAGGAGCAGGGCAAGATAGCGTGAAGCTCGGGTTTTGCTCAGGCAGGGGGCAATGGGGGCTCGTCCCCGATGGGGGCGTGCCGGCTAGCGGCGATAGAAATAGCGTGTCATCAGAATGACCACTTCTTCCACAATTTCCGTGTCAGTGTAATACGGCACCGGCTCCAGCAGGTGTTTGGTAAGAATGGCGCTGCAGGCGCTGAAAGCAACGTAGATGGCCCGGTCCAGGTTTTCTACCTCAAGCCGCTCACGTTGCTTGATCAGAAAGCGGTGCATGGCTTCCATCAGGCGCCGCTCGAAATCCCGGCCCTCCGGCAAGGTGGTAATCATGTGCTGGCTTTTCAGCAGTTCTGCCAGGATGCCGCCGCTCTGCCGGAAAGACTGGATACCCAGGCTGGCCCACAGTCGGGTGGATTCCTCCACCGAGATGTCCCCCAACCCATCCAGCATATCGTTGAGCCCCCGCGTCAGGTCGTTGAGGTAGCGTTGCACCAGTGCGCTGAGCAGGGCCTGCTTGTTGGGGAAATACTGGTACAGGGTGGCGATATTCACATTGGCTTGGTCCGCCACCCGGTTAGTGGTCAGGGCGTCCAGTCCCTGTGCCAGCAAAAGCTCACCGGTGGCGGTAATGATCCTTTCCACGGTGCGTTTGGCCCGGGGCTGGGTGGGCTGCTTTTTCAGGGCGCTGAGCGGGGGGCTTTGTCTGTCCATAAAATCAAGTATTAACCAAGTTATTACTTGGATTATGGTCGGATAACGGCAAACTGCAAGAGATAGCGATCATGAATGTACCGGCAGCCATCGTTTCCCCGCAGGCCGAGCGAGCCTGGGAAACCAAATACTCCGACAGCGTCATGGACCGAATGCGATACACCTGTGATCCCCTGGCGGATGCCGTGGCAGCACAGGTAAATCGTGCTCGCCCGGCACACATGCTGGATGAGGTGTATGCCCGGGCAAAGAGTGAGGGCGGCGTATTCTCGGACTACCTGGAACATTGCCACACCACGCCATCCTGGGTTGACTGGCAGCAGGTGGAACATGCCGCCCGGGTGAATCTGGGTTTTGCCAATGTGCGCTCCATCGCGCTGTTGGTGAGCAGCCTGGTGGAGGGATATTCCCTGAGCAAAGCCACCCATGTGTTGATTGCCACCGGGCGCCTGCACCAGGACGTGATGCGGCGGGTGTACGAAACCTCGCAGATGACCCACAACATGAACGTGCCAGGCGGGCTGCGCCCGGGAGCCGAAGGGCATCGCACGGTGATGGAGGTGCGCCTGCTGCATGCCATGGTGCGCAAGTACCTGCGGGATCAGGGCTGGGACACGAAAAAGTACGACGAGCCCATAAATCAGGAAGACATGGCCTTCACCATCATCGAGTTCAACTATCTGGCCTTGCGTGGCATGGAGCGAATGGGGGCCGCGATCAGCGATGATGACAAGGCTGCCATGCATCACATGTGGCGTTTCATGGCCCGCCAGAACGGGGTCTGTGACGAGATGCTCACCGATTCCCTGGATGAGGAAATCTATCAATACCAGCGTATTCGCGAACGACAGTACAACCCCAATGAGGAAGGGCGCCTGCTGGCCCAGACGGTGATTACGGCGCTGGCAGGCCAGCCGCCTTTCCGGCTGTCAGAGGGACTGTTGTTTGAGCTGAGTCGTATCTGTCTGGGAGATGAACTGGCCGATGTGTATGCCTTGCCACGTAGTGCCTTCTGGCACCGGGCGGTGCTGGCCTACAAGGCGGCGAACCGTGTCTCCACCTTTACGCACTACCAGGTGCCGGGGATGGCCCGACTCAGCGAAACAATGAATCTCCGGATGCTGCGTGGCGCGCTGCAGAAGAATCTGCCAGCGGATCCGCAGAAGCGAGCGTTCCGGCATATTTCCTGATCAGTCCGACGTTGCCGTTCTTTTGATCGTGTCGTTTTTTAATTGGGGACACGCACTAATTGGGGTTCATAAATTTATGCGTGTCCCCGATTGAAACGGAAGGCTGTCTGACCAAAGGTCGGGTGGCTGCCCCCGGTTGCGTGGCCTATAGTCGTTGGACTCAGCGACCTCAGGAGCCACGCATGACGTTCCAGACTTTTGACGACCTCGGCCAGCACATTACCCGTATCGATACGGCCATGGTGCACGAAGGGCTGGCGGCCTGTTATCTGCTGGGCGGCGGTGATGAATACGCCATTATCGAAACCGGTACCCACAACACCGTGCCGACCATTCTTGCGCTTCTCAAAGAGCGCAAGATTGATCTGGCAAAGGTGAAATACGTGATTCCGACGCATGTGCATCTGGATCACGCCGGTGGCGTCGGTGGCCTGATGCAGGCGCTGCCCGCGGCGACCCTGCTGGTCCATCCCCGTGGCGCCCGCCACATGATTGATCCGGCAAAGCTCAAGGCCGGTGCCACAGCGGTATACGGTGAGGCCCAGTTTGCCGAGATCTACGGCGATATCATTCCCGTGGATGAGCGCCGGGTGCGCACCATGGACGACGGCGATGAGGCCACCGTGGGCGATCGAAAGCTGGTTTTCATCGATACCCCCGGGCATGCCCGCCATCATTTTTGCGTGTATGACCCCAGGTCCAGTGGCATTTTCACCGGCGACACCTTTGGCTTGTCCTATCCGCCGCTGACCACCGCCAAGGGGCCCTTTATCTGCCCGACCACCACGCCGGTGCAGTTTGATCCGCCTGCATTGAAGGCCTCCATCCGCAAGCTGCTGGCGCTAGAGCCGAAACGGATCTATCTCACCCATTACAGCATGGTGGAAAACCCGCAACCGCTGGGCGAGTGCTTGCTGACAATGGTGGACGACTATGTGGCGCTGGCGGAAACCGTGGCGGCAACCGCCGAGGGAGATGCGCTGGAAAAGGCGTTGATGGCGGCCATGAGGGAGTACTTGTTTGGCTGCGCCCGTGAACACGGCTGCGAGATGTCAGACGAGCAGCTGGAGGCGGTGCTGGGGCTGGATATCCAGCTCAACAGCCAGGGCCTGGCGGTGTGGCTGCAGTCCCGGCGATGAAAGCCGGTATGCATGGCTGCATAGGTCGCCTCACATTGCTTGTAGGAGCGTCGCTGGCGGCGCGAACCGGAACCAAGTGAAGGTAACAACCGCCAGGGTGCACGAAGCCAGCAATCGCGCCACCAGCGACGTTATTCGCTTCGCTCACCCTGCGGGTCGGTCTGCGGCCGTTGCTCCGCTACGCTAAGCTCCTACAGAAAGGCTGGCCCACGATTCAGTATCTTTAACGGTAATCGGCTTCCCAGGTTTTCGGTCATCCGATGGTTGCCCGCCATGTTGTTATACTGCGGGCTCTTTTCTTCAAGGCAGGCCTTTTTATGCGCGGTATGAGCCAGGACGTTACCCCCAAGCCCATCGACTGGTCTGTGCTGAAAACCCTGTTTCCCTATCTGCTGGAATTCCGTACCCGCATTGCCCTGGCGGTGGTCTGCCTGGTACTGGCCAAGCTGGCCAGCGTGGGGTTGCCGTTTATTCTCAAGCACATCGTTGACGGGCTGGATGCCAACGACGCCAGTCAGCTGATCACTCTGCCGCTGGGTCTGTTGCTGGCCTATGGGGTGGTGCGTTTCTCCAATGTCCTATTCGGTGAGCTGCGCGACACCCTGTTCGGTCGTGTCACCGAGCGGGCCATGCGGCGAATCGGTCTGAAGGTATTTCGGCATCTACATGCCCTGGATCTGGATTTTCATCTCAATCGCCGCACCGGCGGGCTGTCCCGTGATATTGAGCGGGGCACCAACGGCATCAGCTTTCTGCTGCGTTTCATGGTGTTCAACATTCTGCCCACCCTGTTGGAAATCGGCATGGTGATCGGGTTGTTGCTGTGGAATTACGATGCCTGGTTCGCACTGATCGTGGCGGTAGCGGTGGTGGCCTATGTGGGATTCTCCATTTTTGCCACCGAATGGCGGTTGGCCTTTATTCGTGAGGCCAATCAGGCGGAATCGTCCAGCAGCACCCGCGCCATCGACAGCCTGCTTAACTATGAAACGGTGAAATATTTCACCAACGAAGAATTTGAAGCCCGCCACTATGACGAGAACCTGGAGCGCTGGGAGCTGGCACGGGGTAAAAACCGGCTGTCACTGTTTGCTCTCAATGCCGGTCAGTCTTTGATTATTGCTGCCGCTGTCACAGCCGCGATGATAATGGCTGCGGTGCAGGTTACCGACAAGGTAATGACTCTGGGTGATTTCGTGCTGATCAATGCCTTCATGATGCAGGTGTTCATGCCGCTGAATTTTCTCGGCTTTGTTTACCGGGAAATGAAGGGTGCCATGACCAACATTGAAAACATGTTTGCGGTGATGGACGTAGAGCCCGGTGTGGTGGATCGCGAAGGTGCTACCGAACTGGCCGTGGGGGATGGCGAGATCCGCTTTCATGATGTGCACTTCGGTTATGGCGATACCCGGAATATTATTCGTGGCGTAAGCTTTACCGTGCCATCCAGACAGAAGGTGGCGATTGTGGGCAGCAGCGGGGCGGGTAAATCCACCTTGTTCAAGCTGCTGTTCCGGTTCTATGACGTCAGTAGTGGCGATATCACCATCGATGGCCAGTCGATTCGCCAGGTCAGCCAGACATCCCTGCGTCAGCAGATTGGTGTGGTGCCCCAGGATACCGTGCTGTTCAACACCAGCATCTTCGAGAATGTCCGCTACGGTCGCATTGATGCCAGCGACGAGGAGGTGCGCGAGGCGATTCGTCTGGCCTATCTGTCCGACTTCATCGCTTCACTGCCGAAGGGAGAAAACACCATGGTGGGCGAGCGGGGCCTGAAACTTTCCGGCGGCGAAAAGCAGCGGGTGTCCATCGCCCGGGCATTGCTCAAACACCCGCCGATCATGGTGTTCGACGAAGCCACATCATCCCTGGACAGCCACTCGGAAAAGATCATCCTCAAGGCAATTAGCGACATCTCTCACCAGCAGAGCACCCTGGTGATTGCTCACCGCCTGTCCACCATCATGGATGCGGATCGCATTATCGTGCTGGACAACGGCCAGGTGGCAGAGCAGGGCAGCCATGCTGAGTTACTGGCCCGGGGCGGTTTGTATGCGCACCTGTGGGAAGTGCAGCAGCATGAGAGTGAGTCGACCGATCGATTAAACTGAAGCGTTTGTTCATTTTTTTCAGCTTGTTCCCGGCGCTCGGGCTGGCCATGATGAGGCAACATTCAACGTGCACAGGCCATGCCTGTCATCGATCGGGAGCAACTATGTCTGACCCCACCTACACCCCACCCCGTGTCTGGAAGTGGGACCAGGCCAATGGCGGCGCCTTTGCCAATATCAACCGCCCTATCGCCGGGCCCACCCATGACAAGGCCCTGCAAGTGGGCAAGCATCCCCTGCAGCTTTACTCCCTGGCCACCCCCAACGGGGTAAAGGTCACGGTGATGCTCGAAGAGCTGCTTGAGAAAGGCCACAAGGATGCGGAATACGATGCCTGGCTGATCAATATCCAGAATGGCGACCAGTTTGGCAGCGGCTTTGTGGAGGTGAATCCCAACTCTAAAATTCCCGCCTTGATGGATCACAGCGTTACCCCGCCACGCCGGGTGTTCGAGTCCGGCAATATCCTGCTTTACCTGGCAGAAAAGTTTGGCGAATTCCTGCCCACGGACCCGGGCAAACGTACCGAAGCGCTCAGCTGGCTGTTCTGGCAAATGGGCAGTGCGCCGCTGCTGGGTGGCGGCTTCGGTCATTTCTATGCCTACGCCCCGGAAAAGTACGAATACCCGATCAATCGCTACACCATGGAGATCAAACGGCAGCTGGATGTACTGGATCGTCAACTGGCGGAAAACGACTACATCGCTGGCGACGAGTACACCATTGCCGACATGGCCATCTGGCCCTGGTACGGCGCCCTGGTGACCAACAAGGTGTATGAAGCGGCGGAGTTTATCGAAGCGCACACCTACAAGAATGTGCTGCGCTGGACCGAGCAGATCAGCAAACGCCCTGCGGTGGAACGTGGTCGTAAAGTCAACCGGGCCTGGGGTGACCCGTCCAGCCAACTGTGGGAGCGGCATGACGCCAGCGACTTCGAATTACGTACGCTGGATAAACTGCAAGCGAATCAATAACCGGGCCATGCCAGGCATGGCGAAAGCCCCGTCCCCGGGGCTTTCGGTTTCATCCGTTTATAGCGGGTTCACGAACAGCTGGTTGCGTCCCTGAACCAGGTCTACCTCTCTGCCATCGCTGAATGCCAGGGTGCTGCTGCCGTCACTGTCGATGTCCAGATTGATGGCGCCTGAAAGGCAGCTATCGGTAACATCAATGGTCATGTGATGAATGTTCTCCAGCGACCCGGACAGGGTGTTGCCGCCTGGTAGCAAGGAATCGCTGCTCAATGTCCGTTGCGTGCTTACCCAGGGTATCGGGTAAGTGCCAGCTCCTGAGGTGAACTGGCGATCCATCTGCGGCGTGCCGCAGCCATCGCTTTGCAGTGAAATCTGGCTGGGCTCGGTGGAGCGATTGAGGATGTTGCTGACCCAGTAAGCGCGATTGTGATCAATGGCATATTCCGGGTAGGCCTGTGCCGGATCGTAGTAGTAACTGACCGTGCTCGGCCGGCTAACGGCCACACGGTTGGCGCTGTAATTGGCCATCTTCTGCCATTCATCCAGCAGGATATAGGTCAGGTGCTCCGCAGGTAGATGGAGGTAGAACACATAGTCTGAATTTCCGGCTACATATTTTTCCTGTAGTGCCAGAGCCGTAGTGACATGCACGATTTCATCGGCCGCACTGTAGGCATTGGCCACCGGGATATGCTCCAGATTTCCCAGGTAATCCAGCACGTTGTCTTCCGCACCAATGCTGAACTCCTGCTGCAGTTCCTGGAATGCAGACAAGGGGGCATCCAGTAGCTCAATGCCGGTGAGATCCGTCAAAGAGTCGAGCAATGTTCTTTCCAATGGCAGGTTTAACAGGCTGCCGGTAAAGCCCACCCAGTTCACACCGGCAGCGTAATCCTGTGGATACAGTGCCGCCATTCTCAGCGTGCCATAGCCGCCCATGGAGTAGCCGCTCACCAGCACCTTGCGGCTGTCGATCGGATAGTTTTCTTCCACGTTTGCGCGCACATCCAGCACATCACGCTCCGAGAGCCCGGTATAGAAACCCCGCGGCCCGCGGCCCAGGGGGGCGGCCAGAATGCGGTTGTTGGCATCGGCGAAAGAGGTCTGGAAATTGCTCTGGTTGATCTGGCTGGCGTGGTTGGCTTCGCAGCCGTGCAGAACCAGCTGTAGCTCGTGGGGGCCGTCTTGCTCCGGCACGTAAAAACCGTAGGGCTGGTATTTCCCCAGGTAATGAAAATACTGGTCGCAGGGCAGGCCGGTATCACCCTGGCGGCCGGGGACGCCACGCAGCGAGACCCCTTCACCGGGAGGAAGCGTGTATTGGGAGGTGTAAACGCGCTGCTGAAAACCGGTGACCGACTCCGCAGGGCGGGTGATGCGGTTTTCCAGATCGCTGCGTGAAACCACTTCCCCGAAAACGGAAATGTCGCCGCTGCCGAGCGCCTGGGACTGTTTGTCTTCCCAGAAATTGCCCGCGTCTGGAAGAATCTGTTCCGGGATAGAAGCCGCCCGGGCGGATTCATGGGGGCCACGGAAAGCCACATTCATGACCGTGCCGTCGTGCTGCGCCACCACAGCCTGAATGCGCCACTGTTCGGTTTCTGGCGCAGGAATTCGACCAGCAATAATGTTGTTGATCGGGTCGCCTTCAGCGAAGGTATAGATCTCATCCCAGCCGTCACTGCGAATGCCCAGGCCCGGCCAGACGCCACCACCGGTACTGCTGTCATTATCAGTATCAATGGCGATGACGGCGAGGCTGTCATCACTGCCATAAAGTGTATTCAGCTCGAAGCGAACAGACAGTTCATCGCCATCCAGAGCCAGTGCCAGCGAAACCAGGTCGGCGGTGTTTTCCATGCCGGCAGGGTAGCGTTGATCGCCTGCAGTGGGAGACAGCAGCCCGGGGGTGTTGGCAATCGGATTGAACACGCCGCCACCCCGTGACAGCAGATTCATCACGGTCAGGGGCGACAGGCCCACCAGACCGGTATCCGCGCCGTAGTCATCATAGACATAGTCACGGTAGATGAGTGTGCCGTCGCACAGTTCTGTGGTGCCCGCCACCCAGCTCTCCCGCTGGCAGTCCACCGGCATGTCGGGCGGTGGCACGGGCTGGTTGGGAGTGGGGGATTGCGGGGTCGAGCCTGGCGTCTGCGACACGCTATCAGAGCTGCCGCCGCCACCGCAGGCGGTAACAAGCAGTGCCAGGCTGGCGATGGATGCGTACTGTTTTTTCATCATTATTGTCCGCCTGTGGGTGACAGCGACGGGGCAACCGGATGTGCCATGTGTCTCTTTCATGGCTGAAGGAGAGCCCGCCTGTCAGGGGCTTGAGAGGTCACAGGGCATAGCAAACAGAAAGAGCGCGGTATCACGATTCTGATGGGTGACTGCAGGGAGGTTGCCACTGCCGAACTGTGTTTTTATGACTGGTTTTATTCTGTTCTTAAGAAAACGTTTTTATAGCCATTTACTGCGATGTTTTGTAATGGAATTGTTTCCCTTTCTACCTGCTCGGTGAGTCGTACAAGCTGCCTGTTGAGCAGGGGGGAGAGACTTGGTGGCGTGCACCGCTGGCGTCCTGATGGTGCAGTTCCCCTGGGTTCAGTGCATCCTGCGCTAGGCGTTGCGTTTGGGGGTTGTATCGAGGGTGGCAAGGTGTGACGGTGCGCCGTGTTGCGCTACGCTGACGCCATGACGATGCCATCGACGTCGGTTCGCTTGTCCCCCCTGGCCTGGGCAACCGCCTTGTTGCCGCTGGTGACCATGCATGTCTGCTATTTGTTGTCTGCCAGTGAGCAGCTGGTGCCCTGGTGTCTGCCCTGGTTCGAGGGCTGCACCAGTATTTCCCGGGCGTCCCGTTCCGGTACCGCCTATTTCGTTTTCAAGGCCGGCATGTTGCCGGCCTGCGTCTGCATGATGCTGTTCTGGTGGGCCAACCGTCACTGGCTACGCCAGATGCAGGTGGAGCCAAAAATCTGGTGGTGGCTGGGGATGCTGGCGGCGCTGCCGCTGGCGCTCTATACGGTGGTCCTTGGCCATGCGGGAGATACCCCTTACCTGCTGCGCCGGATCGGCGTGGTGGGATTTTTCGGCCTCACGTTTCTGGCCCAGCTGGGGCTGAGCGTGTCCCTACGGCACAGTCCGATGTCAGCAGCGGGGAAATCGCTGCTGCGGTTATGCGGTTTTACCCTATTGGTGGGAATCGCGTCGCTGATACTGGGTGTGATCTGGCCCGAGCACTACGACACCATGGATGACGGCTTTGAATGGGCTCTGGCGGTGTTGATCAATCTGCATACCCTGAGGGTGGCATGGCTGTGGCACCGCAGTGGTTTTGCCGTGAATGTCTCATCGGTTTCCTGAGCTGAGATGGTGACTCAAATATTGCCCTGGGTGCGTAGCAAAGACCGCAGACCGGCCCGCAGCGAATAGCGTCGCTCCTGCGGTGTCTTTTGCGGGGCGGGGCAATCCATGGTTGGGTCAGCCGGTTATCAGGTTCCGCAAAAAGTCTGGCAGACCCGCTCCTCCGGGGCCGGCGGCTGTCGATAGCTGTCGTCCGGGTCGCGATCCGCATAGGGGTCGGCCAGTGCGTTCAGCAGTGCTGTGGTGACAGCCAGGTCACCCTGTTCCGCCGCCGTTAAGGCTTCTGCCACGCGATGGTTGCGGGGGATCACCGCCGGGTTGTGATTGCGCATCAGGCACAGGGACGACTTGAGGGGTTTGGAGTTGCGACCCAGGCGGGCCTGCCAGCGCTGGTGCCAATTGATGAAGGCGTCATCCTGGTAAAAACCACCGGCGGGAAAGTGTTCGCCGGTGATATCGCGGAAGGTATTGGTGTAATCCGCCTGGTTCACCTTCATCCATTCAAGCAGATCGGTAATCAGTTTTTCATCCACCGGGTCATCACCGAACAACCCCAGCTTTTTCTTCATCATGGCCAGCCATTTTTCGCTGTAGCGTTCGCTGAAAGACTTGATGATGGCGGTGGCTTTCTGGATGGCGCTGTCCATATCCTCGTCGATCAGCGGTAGCAGGGTTTCCGCGAAGCGGCTCAGGTTCCACTGGGTGATGGTGGGCTGGTTGCCGTAGGCGTAGCGGCCCTGGTGGTCGATGGAGCTGAATACGGTGTCCGGGTCAAAACTGTCCATGAAAGCGCAGGGACCGTAATCGATGCTCTCGCCACTCAGGGTCACGTTGTCGGTATTGAGTACGCCGTGAATAAAGCCCACCCGCATCCAGTGGACGATCAGGTCCACCTGGCTGTCCATGACCGCATCCAGCAGGGTCAGGGCCGGGTTGTCGGCGGGTTGTCGATCCGGGTAGTGGCGGTTCAGGGTGTAATCCACCAGTGCTTCCAGCAGCGCCGGGTTTTGTCGGCCCGCGGCGTACTGGAAGGTGCCCACCCGCAGGTGCGATGCCGCCACCCGGGTGAGAATGGCACCGGGCAAGGCGGTTTCCCGTAATACCGATTCACCAGTGGCTACCACCGCCAGGCTGCGGGTGGTGGGAATACCCAGGCCATGCATGGCCTCGCTGATGATGTATTCGCGCAACATGGGCCCGAGTGCCGCGCGGCCATCGCCGCCCCGGGAAAACACCGTGCGGCCGCCGCCCTTGAGCTGGATGTCCCGCCGTGCGCCGTCTGGGGTGAGCTGCTCACCGAGCAGAATGGCGCGGCCATCGCCCAGCATGGTCAGGTTGCCGAACTGATGGCCCGCGTAGGCCTGGGCGATCGGGTCGCTGCCGTCGATCTGCTCATTACCTGCCAGAATCGCAGCCCCGGCGGGGCTGTCCAGTGCCTCGCCGTCTAGCCCCAGTTCCCCGGCCAGAGCCCGGTTGAACAACACCATCTGCGGCGCCTTCACTGGCTGCAGGGGGCAGCGGGAAAACAGGTCTTCCGGTAGATGGGTGTAACTGTTGTCGAACTGGAAACCGAAGGGGCGGGTCATTGTGGGTGCTCTGCAAACCATGGGCGTACAGGTTAACAGGAGGGATCGGGCGGGGTCATTCGGTGTGCTGTATCGGAGGGCAGGGACTTCCTGAAAAAACCGCCAACATTCCCACAATCGAACAGAGGCTGCCTAGTAGTCTTCCCGGTCGCTGCTGGCCTGCCATAACTCGAAGGCGGCCAGCCGGCGCGGATGATCAAGGTGTTCGGTGGTCAACTGGCGCTGCGCGACAGGGAGAGCCAGCTCCTGGTAGATGAACTGATCATCAAAACCGATATGGGCCGCATCGGCCTGACTGTTGAGATAGAACAGCTTGTCCGGCCGGGCCCAGTAGATGGCGCCCAGACACATGGGGCAGGGCTCGCAACTGCTGTAGATCACACAGCCATGCAGCTGGTGGCTGCCCTGCTGGCGGCAGGCGGCGCGAATGGCTTCCATTTCCGCGTGGGCGGTGGGGTCATGCTGGTCCGTTACCCGGTTGCAGCCCTGACCAATGATGGCGCCATTTTTGACCACCAGTGCAGCAAAGGGCCCGCCAAGGCCATGACGCACATTCTCCTCGGAGAGAGTGAGGACCGTCTGGATCAGGTTTTGGTGATTATCAAACGGTTCCATGGTGGCGGCTCCGAGCTATTGGATGCCAGCGTCGGCATGGTTCTGCTGTAACGCTTAGCGACGGGTTACCTTGCCGATGACAGTGTTATCCAGATAGTCCGCCCAGGCCTGCAGCATTTCCCGGCGTTTTTCCTGATAGAGCTGACGGTCGCTCTGTTCGTCGCCGGTCTGGTTGAGCAACTGTGACTGGATCTGTTCCGCCTGGTAGCCCAGCTCGCCCAGCGCAGTGGCAGCCAGGGTGCGCAGGTTGTCGGTGGAGACCGGCGTCGTGCGGGTCACTTTTTTCAGGGCGCCGGTGAGAGTGCTGGCGCCCAGGTGCTTCTTGCGATCGCGGGTGCCGGGGAAGATATACTCCTGACGGCCGGTGATCGGTTCCATCTCCCGCAACAGCTCCACCGCCTGGCGGGGCAGGGGCACGGTAATGATCTTGTTGCCGTCCGGACTGTCCGGATTTTTGCGGCGGATGCGCCATTCACCGGCATCCAGATCCATGTCCGACCAGCGTGCGTTGACGATCTCGCTGGGCCGGGCCAGCAGCCAGACAGTCAGCTTGAGCGCCGCGGTGGTGGTGGTGCGGCTCCACTGTCCGAGCACGCCACTGGCCAGATTGAAGAGTTGCTCACGGGTGCTGAGCAGGAATTCCGGCTCGGTGCCGGAACCGGTAAGCCGGCGGCGCAGGGCACCGGTCTGCTGGAAGCCGGCCACGCCGGTATCGCGGGCATGGCCGTAGACCCGTTTGGCGATACCTAGTACCCGCTTGCCCTTGTCCAGATGGCCTTCGGCGCCCAGGGCGGCAGCCAGGGATTTCAGATCTTCCGGGGTAACTTCGCTGACCACCCGCTTGCCAATGCTGGAAATCAGGTAGTTTTCCATCTGTCGCTTGGTGCGACGGAACTGTTCTTCCGAGACTTCAAAGCGGTAGACCCGTTCCAGCCAGTCCCGCGCCACCGCCTCGAAGGTTTCCACCGAGGGGCTGAACACTTCCCGTTTTTCGCAACGGGTGAGCGGATCAGTGCCGTCGGCGATCAGCTCCCGGGCCTCGTCGCGAAGCTGGCGGGCAAAGGCCAGGGTGATCTCGGGGCAGGGGCCCAGGGTAATGACCTTGCTGCGGCCATCGAACCGGTAGCTAAATTTCCAGGTACGGCTGCCATTGGTCTCTACCAGCAGGTAAAGCCCCTTGTCGTCCCGGAGCTTGTAGTCTTTTTTTAGGGTTTCGGCGTTGCGGACATCCGCGGAAGTCAGGGCCATGGCTCGCTGCAGGTCAGGTTATTGTCAGCATCGCGCAAAAACGATGCAGGGATTACAGACAATAAGCTACTCAGCTTTGCCGGTGCGTTCAATTGCTGTGCGGTAAGTGCCGTTTTGTGGCGGCTGGCCAGGGCTCGCCCTGCCATTGGTGTGGCGAGCCCCGTCAGCGTCAGGTGGTGGCGTCGCTGATGGTCGTCTGGGCGCCATCAAACAGCCCCTTTACCTCGCCCCCGGCGAGTACGATGGTGGCGATGGCCACCATGGCGATCAATGAAACGAGAATGGCGTACTCCACAATAGAAGCGCCATTTTCTTCCTGTAAAAATGCAGTGATGAGCTTGAACATGGCCTCGCCCTCCTGGCGGCTTGGGTATCCTTCACAATCACAATAGCACGCCTGTCTCAGTAGGGTGATGGCTTTGATTTATGCAAAAAGGAGGGCATTAAGTTCAGGCTTGTTGGGGCTTTCTTCATCAAGTTGCCGGTTTTCGGTGATATTTCTCTCCCCGGTGAATAATTCGAAATTTAATCGTTTGTAGGCTTCTTGTAAGAGGCGCCGCCTGCCATGGTCCCGGCAGTCATTCTGCTGGGGCAATTTGTCACACGCCGCCGCAATACTGATGTGCTAGCCTAGAGAAAATCATGAATCCTGTTCGCAGGCCTGTCATGTGGAGGTTGCGCCCGTGGAGTTTGATCCGTTCTTGCTTGCCCGGCTGCAGTTCGCGGCCAATATCAGTTTCCATATCCTGTTTCCCACCATCACCATCGGCCTGTGCTGGGTGCTGTTCTATTTCCGGTTGCGCTACACCTTTTCCGGTGACAAGGCCTGGGAATATGCCTACTTCTTCTGGGTAAAGATCTTTGCTCTGAGTTTCGCCCTGGGGGTGGTGTCCGGCATCACGATGAGTTTCCAGTTCGGCACCAACTGGCCCGGGTTCATGGAGCGTGCCGGCAATATCGCCGGGCCGTTGCTGGGGTATGAGGTGCTCACTGCCTTTTTCCTGGAGGCCTCTTTTCTGGGCATCATGCTGTTCGGCAAGGACCGGGTATCCAATCGTACCCACCTGATTGCCACCGCCCTGGTGGCCGTGGGCACTTCGTTCTCTGCATTCTGGATCCTCAGCCTCAATTCCTGGATGCAGACGCCGACAGGCTATCGCATTGAAGACGGCGTGTTCTTCGTGGAAAGCTGGTGGGAAGTCATCTTCAACCCGTCTTTCCCCTATCGCTTCGCTCATATGTTCACGGCGTCGCTGTTGACCGCGGCTTTCCTGATCATGGGTATCAGCGCCTGGCGGGCCATGCGCGGTGTGGATGGCCCGGCCACCTGGAAGGTGATGCGCACCGGTGCGCTGATGGCAGCTGTGCTGGCTCCGTTACAGGTATTTATCGGTGACTTGCACGGGCTGAACACCCTGGAGCACCAGCCCGCCAAAATCGCCGCCATGGAAGGTATCTGGGAAACGGAAAAAGGGGCCCCCCTGACTCTGTTCGGCTTTCCCGATGAGGAAGAAAAGACCACGCACATGGCCATCAAGGTGCCCAACCTGGCCAGCCTGATTCTCACCCACGAGTGGGACGGCGAGGTGCTCGGCCTCAATGAGTTTGAGGGGGAAACCCCACCGGTGGCGCCGGTGTTCTGGGCGTTCCGGGTGATGGTCGGCATTGGCATGCTGATGGTGTTAGTGGGCTGGTGGTCCGCATGGCGGTTATTCCGCAACCGGGATGAAAGTCGCGAGACACAGACCTGGCTGTTGCGTGCCCTGTCGGTGATGACATTCTCTGGCTGGATCGCGGTGCTGGCGGGTTGGTATGTCACCGAAATCGGCCGTCAGCCCTGGGTGGTGGATGGGCTGCTACGAACCGCCGATGTGGTGGCGGATCACAGTAGTGCCACTGTTGCAGGCACACTGTTCGGCTATGTATTGCTGTACCTGTTCTTGCTGGTGTCCTACATCGCCACCCTGCGTTATATGGCCACCAAGCCGGCACGTTCCCTGACGCTGACGCCTCAGCAACGGGCCATGAACGACGCGGAAACTGCCGAAGGAGAAGCGTGATGGATCTGGGATACTGGCTTCCGTTGTTCTTTGCTGGCGCCATGGGGCTGGCACTGCTTATCTATGTGGTTCTCGATGGCTACGATCTGGGCATCGGCATGTTGCTGCCCTTCGCCAGCGATGACGAAAAGGATGTGATGGTGGCGGCCATCGGGCCGTTCTGGGATGCCAATGAAACCTGGATCGTACTGGGCGTGGGTATCTTGCTGATTGCCTTCCCGCAGGCGCATTCCATCGTGCTCACCTCCCTGTACCTGCCGGTGACACTGATGCTGATGGGGCTGATTCTGCGCGGGGTATCGTTCGATTTCCGGGTCAAGGCCGGCGACAAGCACAAGGCGAAATGGAACCGTCTGTTTGCGTTTGGTTCCCTGGTCGCGTCGGTCTGTCAGGGCTGGATGCTGGGCGCCTTTGTCACCGGCCTCACCGGCGATGCCACCAGCACCCTGTTTGCCGCACTGATCGCGGTGGCGCTGCCGTCCCTGTACATCATGCTCGGCGCCGCCTGGCTGCTGATCAAGACCGAAGGCGAGCTGTTCAACAAGGCCGTTCGCTGGGGGCGGATGGCGGTATGGCCCATGGGCGGTTTTCTGCTGCTGATTTCCATCGCCACCCCGCTGGTAAGCAGTGCCATCGCCGACAAATGGTTTACCCTGCCCAACGCCATCGGTCTGATGCCCATTCCTCTGGCGACAGCGCTGGCCTATGCAGGGCTGATCTGGGTGTTCAACAGCAAGCAGATCCTGCACAACGGCTATGGCTGGCTGGCCTTTGTGGCGTTGATGGTGGTGTGTGTACTGGCGAGTATCGGGCTGGCCTACAGCCTGTTCCCGGATATCGTACTGGGGCGGATTTCCATCTGGGAAGCGGCGTCGGCCACGGAGTCCCTGCTGTTTACCTTCTGGGGTGCCATCATCGCCTTGCCGATGATCCTGGGCTACACGATCTTTATCTATCGGGTATTCCGGGGCAAAGCGACGCATCTGAGTTACGAGTAGTAATTCGCCTTGTGAACAAGGCTCCAACAGCACTGCGTCATGCTGTTGGAGCCTTGCTTGCAAGGCGAAGCGTTTGCCAATGACTTTATTGCTGAAATAGCGATTTCTCTTTGAGCGATTTTCCCAGTTCTTTCCTGTCTATCCCCGCCATATTGATGGCAAATACCCCTTCCAGTAATTCCCATAATTCTGCCACGGATGCGAGCGTGTGCTTTTCACTGCTGCCATCCGGAAAGCGAACCGTATAAAGATCGTTCAGCAGGGTGTGGCGGCGGTCTTCGCCAGTACGCACAGCAATCAGGTTGTTCACGAATTTGGATTGTGGGTGGCAAGCCACATACCAGTTGGCCATCTCGAAATCCACGGCACCCTGTTGCATCAGGTCGAAACGATAGAGCAATCGCCACTGTTCCCCGAGCTGTACCCACAGGCTGTAATGATCCTGATGCGCATCCACCCGGAAAGGCTCCAGCGATGTGCTTTGTGGATGACGGGCATGGAGCTTCAGCGGGGCGGTCGGAGTCATGCCGCCGAAACCCACATCGCTGAGATACTCTTCGCCGTCAATCGTCACCAGTAGCAGCATATGCGAGCGCGGTGGCCAGGCATCGTCGGGCTGGTTCCAGTAGACCCGCCCGGTAATACCACGTGCCTGAAACCCCAGCCCAGTCAGGATTTCCAGAAACAGCAGGTTATTCTCGAAACAGTATCCGCCGCGACGCTGATCAACCAGCTTGTCCATCAGGGCCTGGCTGTCCAGTGACACCGCGAGCCCCAGCAGAGGGTTAAGGTTCTCGAAGGTGATGGCTTGCAGGTGCAAGCATTGCAAGGCCTTGAGGGTATTCAGGGTAGGCTGCTTTTCTCCCTGATATCCGATTCGCTGCAGGTAGGCATCAATATCCAGCGCCATGGTATGGGTCCTTGTCGGAAAAAGGAGAGGCAAGCATAAAACCTCAACTCAGGTTGATGTAAAGTCTCAATATAAAAATAGAGGATAGAGGGGAACAGGGATGAGATGGACTCTGGGGATTCTGGCCGGATGGCTAACGATGTCTTTTATGGCGACGATTATTTCTCTGGTCACCATGGCGGGAACCCTGAGCTACAGCCTGTATTTCGGAATGGATGATATCTCACCGAAGGGGAAGGCCGACTGGATGGCCGGTTATCTGGACAAGGTCATGAATAATTTCTGGGTCATTGATTTTCCAGCCTGGGGAATCGGGGCCTTATTGGCCGGGTGGGTGTTGATCCGGGTGACGCGAACCGATAACGGTTTTGCCGTGGTGGCAGTCTCCCTGCTGATGGGCGCTTATGCCGGGCTGAATCACTGGAGCTGGCCGGGCAGTGTTGGCCCCTTTCTGGTTGTTTCTGTTCTGTTCTTTATCGGCGCGTATATTGCTGATCAGCGCCGTCAAAAAGCATCGAAGTTACATGCCGCAGTTGCTGGAGACGATAGAGCCAGAACGGATTAACATGGTGAAACGATAAACAGATAGCAGTTGTTAAAAAGGATGCGGGTTAGTCTTTTGCTAAAAGATAGGGCTGATGCGCACAGCACCATGCGCCATACAGGGAAGGTGGCAAAAAACGTTATGAAAGTCTCAGTAGCAACGGACAGGCTCACCTTTACGCCGCTCACCGACGCGGACCTGCCGGTGTTGCATGACTGGCTGGGTCGCGAGCATGTCAGTCGCTGGTGGGGGCCGCAGCGTAGTCTTGAAGAGGTGATTCGCGATTACCATCCGGCCCAGCGCTGTTTCGGTGGCGCCATGTTTTTCTTTATCCGCCTGGATGACGAGCCGCTGGGGTTTATTCAGGGGTATGCGCCCATCGAACATCACCATGAAGGCTGGTGGCTGGACATTGATGACCCGGGCATACGCGGGGTCGATGTGTTTATCGCCAGCAAGAGTCACCTGGATCATGGGCTTGGCACATCGGCGGTGAGGGCCTTTGTGGACCGGCTGTTTGATGATCCCCAGGTAACAGAAGTGATCGCCGACCCGGCGCCGGATAACCTTCGCGCCATCCACTGTTTTCGCAACGCCGGTTTTGTGGCTCGCCAGGTGGTGAAGACACCGGACGGGCCAGCCCTGCTGATGACCTGCCCCCGCTCCTGATGGCTGTTGTGATAGCGAGCGAAAGATCTGGTGCGGCCGAAACCGCGCTCTATGATGAGGCCTGCCTGTGCGCCGATTTGCACCAGAGCAGTGAAATTGCCGTGCCGCCTTTCCGACCACTGGTGGCAGCCGGGGCACCAGCGTTGATCAGATTTCACTCAGCGGGATCGGCCCTGTGACATAATTCCGGTATGAATGAGAACTCATGCCATGCCAGCGGTTGAGCGCAATCCGCTGCCCATCACCGATCTGCTCGACTGGAGCGATCGGGACAAGAGCCTGTTGCTGTCGGTGCTCACCGGCCTGCTGATGCTCGGTTTTCTCGGCTGGCTGCTGTTGACGGTGAACTACACCCGTTTCGGTGAGCAGTTCCTGTCTGTGGAAGGGGCCGGGCTGGCCCGGGATATTTTCCTTTTCAACGTGACTGGCTGGCTCTTGCTGACCTGTTGGGGAATTGTCCTGCACAAGACCAAGCGTCACTCGGTGGCCTACCCCAATGTGTGCATCCATTTCTTCGGTTTTTCCTTTCTCGGCGTTGGCTATGTGGTGGGGCTGTATAACCCGATCATGGGCCTGGTGCTGGTAGGCTCGCCGCTCACTGGCTTTATTCTTTTTGATTTCAAGCGGGTCACCTGCAGCCTGGTGATTCACACCGTTATGGTGCTGGCCATTTATGCGCTGATCGTGCAGGGAAAATTGCAGTACGCCCCGCTGCTAAAGGCGGACCCGGTGACCAAGGATCTGGTGTCCGTGTACTGGGTTAACAGCATGATCGCCTTTGCCACGCCGTTTCTGGCCATGGTGTTCGGCTTCACCTATGTGTTGCTGCGGCGCTGGCAGATTCGTGAAAAGCAGATCCGGGCCCTGGCGGTGACCGACCCGCTCACCGGCCTCGACAATCGCCGCGCCCTGTTCGACCAATTCAGCTACGAGCTGGCCCGCAGTCGCCGCAGCGGCAGCCCGGTGTCGGTCTGCGTGATGGATCTGGATCATTTCAAACAGATCAATGATCGCTACGGGCACGCCACCGGGGACAAGGTGCTATTGATGGTGGCTCGGGTGTTGCGTGAGTGTCTGCGCGAAACCGATCGTATTGGCCGCATCGGTGGTGAAGAGTTCATGTTGCTGATGCCGGAAACGGATCAGCAGGGTGCCGCCAAGGTGATTGAGCGTTGCCGACAGAGGCTCTGCGATACACCGGTAGAGGTGGAGGGGCAGGCGCCGTTCCATGTCAGCGCCAGCTTCGGTGTCACCTGTTCCGGCACTGGCGCCACCCTGGGTGAGGAGCAGCTCTTCACCCGGGCGGATCAGGCGCTCTATCAGGCCAAGGAAGCGGGCCGCAACCTGATTGCATTCTGGTCTTTGCCGCAGCAAGCGGCGACAGCCTGAGAGATAGCGGTCGGTGTTCGTTGGAGCCTTGCTTGCAAGGCGAAGCGACCAGATAACCCTTCGCCTTGCGAGCAAGGCTCCAACAAGCTACGACTCCAGTCTGGCAATCAACGCATTCACGGCTCGGGCAAACTGCACCGGCGAATCTTCCTGAAGAAAGTGACCGCCCACCAGCGTCTGGTGAGGCTGTCCCTTGGCGCCGGGGATGCGTTCCTGCATGTACTTGTCGCCGCCCCGGGTGATCGGGTCGCCATTGCTGAACGTGGTCAGGAACGGTTTGTCCCATTGCTCCAGTACCTTCCAGGCCTGGCGGTTGGCATCGCTGGCCGGGTCATCCGGGGTCACTGGCACCAGCTTCGGAAACGCCCGGGCGCCGGCCTTGTACTTTTTGCCCGGGAAGGGCGCATCGTAGGCGCGGCGCTCATCCGGGCCCAGTGTCTTGAAGGTGCCGCTGCCGATGATGCGGGCGATGGGGAACACCGGGCTGTAGAGCGCGAAATTTTTCCACAGTGTAAAGGCTTTGGGGACTTTCAAATCGCCGGTGGGCAGCATGCCGTTACCCACCACGATGGCCCGGAAGCGCTCCGGGTTTTCCGCCGCCAGGCGCAGGCCCAGCAGTGAGCCCCAGTCCTGGCAGACCAGGGTGATATCACGCAGGTCCAGTTGCTCCAGCCAGGATTGCATCCAGTCCATGTGGCTCTGGTAGCTGTAGGCGTTGATGTCGGTGGGCTTGTCGGATTTACCGAAACCGATCAGGTCCGGCGCGACCACTCGGTGGCCGGCGGCGGCGCAGATCGGAATCATGTGCCGATACAGGTACGACCAGGACGGCTCACCATGCATCATCAGCACCGGCTTGGCATCCGCCGGGCCTTCATCCAGATAATGCATGCGCAGGCCACCCACGTCCGTGTAGTTGGGCTCGAAAGGGTAGTCCAGCAGTCGTTCGAAACGGGAATCCGGGGTGCGCAGAAAATCCATGGGTCATCCTGATGAAAAGGAAAACCCAAGGATGGCCGTTCCCGACCGCGGATGACCATGTCTTCCCGGGCCAAAGGGCGATACGGGATGATTTGCGTAGGGTGCCACTGAGCCTGGGGCGAACTGCACCATGACCACGGCGGTTGCGGTGCAGTTCGCCCTAGGCTCAGTGGCACCCTACGGTTTAGCCTGGCTTGGGGTTACTCGTCCCAGAGACCTTCCAGGCTGTAATCGCTGCCCGGCTGTGCCCAGAAACCGCCGTCCACGTAGCGACGGTGACGGTCCAGCTCGGCGATGGCCTGCATGTCGTCCTCGCTGAGTGTCAGGTCGGCGGCAGCCAGGTTCTGTTGCAGCCGTTGCGGGTTCACCGATTTCGGAATCACCGCGGTGCCGCGCTGCAGGGCCCAGGCGATCAACACCTGTGCCGGGCTGGCGCTGTGGTTGTCGGCGATGTCATGAATGATCGGATCTTCCAGCAGCACCGGTTCGTCCTCGGCCTTGAGGCCGGCCGGGCGATCCGAGGAGCCCAGCGGGGAGTAGGCCGTCAGGTGAATGCCCTGCTGTTGGCAGAAGCGCAGCATGGCGGTCTGCTGCAGGTAGGGGTGCAGCTCGATCTGGTTCATGGCCGGTTTCAACCGTGCCTTGCCGACCAGGTCTTCCAGTTTCTTCACGCTGAAATTGGACACGCCGATCTGCCGGGTCAGATTCTCGTCCACCAGCGCTTCCATGGCCGCCCAGGTGGTGGCCACCGGTAAGTCGTTCAGGGAGACCATGTCATCGCCGGACTGGGGAAAGGGCACGCCCTTCTTCAGGGCCACCGGCCAGTGCATCAGGTACAGGTCCAGATAATCCAGCTTCAGGTTGTTCAGGGTGGTTTCCAGGGCGGGCTGCACATCCTCCGGGGCATGGTCGCTGTTCCACAGCTTGGAGGTGATCCACAGATCCTCACGCTGAACGGTACCGGCGGCGAAAACATCCTGCAGCGCCTGGCCGATTTCGTCCTCATTGCCGTAAATATGGGCACAGTCGATGTGCCGGTAACCCATCTCGATGGCCGCCTTTACGGCCTCGTAGACCTCGCCGGGCTGGGATTTCCAGGTGCCCAGGCCCAGTTGCGGCATGGTGTCGCCGTTGGGGAATGTCAGTGTTTTCATCACCTGCTCCTGTAGATGCTGTGTGATAGTCCCGGTCGCTTTTGGCAGCGGGAAAGGGAAACTAGGGAGCCTCTGAATAACTCCTTGCGTACTCAGCGTGTCCTGAAGGGTGCAGCTGTTGTGTTTTGTCGCGACGGTCAGGGTGGTTCCCTTTCCTAGCGACAAAGCGCAGCAGATGTGCCCTTCAGGCCGCGCCCTCCGGGTCTTCCAGGCTGGCCCGCACTCGTTGTTGCAATGTCTCGATGGGTGGACACACACCTTTAACATTGCGCCTAGATTGCGAGCCAGCCTGAAAGACTGAGTATGCAAGGAGTTATTCAGAGGCTCCCCAATACCCTACCCACAGTGACCCCCCAACGGGCACCGCAGTTCCTGCCGGATTCTTGTCCGATTCTCCGGAATGAGCGCTTGAGCCGATTCGGCCATTTCGCTACTGTGGCCAACCCTTCTATTTCGGCGGCGCCTTTTCTCGCCGCCCTCTGTTTGGAACCTGTTTATGTGGATCAAGAATCTGGTTGTGTTTGTGGGCGAAGAGGCCTTTCCTTCCTCCGTGGCCGAGCTCGATGAAACCCTGGACCAGAACCGCTGCCAGCCCTGTGGCTCGCAGACCCTGCGCACTGAGGGCTTTGTGCCGCCCCTGAAAGGGCAGGACCCCATGGTCTATGCGGTGGACGGGTTCATCTACTGCACCTACCAGGAAACCTCGCGCCTGCTGCCCGGGCCGGTGATCAAGGAGCTGCTCGACGAGAAGGTGGAGCACATCCAGGACGAGGAAGGCCGCAAGGTGGGTCGCAAGGAAAAGGCGGATCTGAAAGAGCAGATCACCTTCGAACTGATGCCCCGCGCCTTCACCCGCTCACGCCGTACTTCCCTGCTGATCGACACCGAACGCAAGCGGGTGATGGTGGATGCCTCGTCCGCCAGCCGTGCCGAAGAAGTGGTGGCCTGCCTGCGTAAGGCCATTGGTACCCTGCCGGTAGCGTATCCGGCCCCCAACTCCGCCCCTTACACCAGCTTCAGCAACTGGCTGAAAGACACCAAGCTGCTGCCGGAAGGCTTCACCCTGGGCGATCGTTGCGAGCTGAAAGGCACCAAGGACGAAGGCGCGGCGGTGAAGTTCACCGCCGTGGATCTGGGCCAGGAAGAAATCCTCGCCCATCTGGAGACCGGCATGGTGGCCACCCGTATCAACCTGGCCTGGCAGGATTCCCTGGAGCTGGATATCAACGACAAGCTGGAGATCAAGCGCATCAAGGCGCTGGATCTTCTACAGGAAAATATCGACGCCATGGATGCGGACGATGCAGTGGCAGAACTGCAGGCGCGCATCAGCCTGCAGGGCAATGTGCTGCGCGAGGCGCTGGATGGGCTGTTCGGGTATTTCGAGGTGAATCCGGCTTAATCGGAAAGCGGCTCAGCCCCCTGTAGGAGCGCCGCTTGAGGCGCGAACCGAGCGAAGCGAGGAAGGCTTTCGCAAGTACGTTCGCGCCTCAAGCGGCGTTATTCGCTTCGCTCACCCTTCGGGCCAGCCTGCGGCTGTTAACTTCGCGAGCTCGGTTCCTACAGGGGGGCGCGAGACTAATCCTCAATGTCCTCGTCGTCTTCCTGGTCCTTGTCCAGTTTGACGATGGAGCCTTCATCACAGTCCGGGGAGTGGGTGAAGGTCCGGGTCACATCCAGATAGCCCAGATGCGACAGGGTGCGGCGACCCAGCAGTACCGGGTAGATCATGTCCGAGCGGTCGTTCAGGGTGAATTGCTCTTCATAGACGGTGTTGCCCATGCACAGATTCATCAACACCACCGGGCGACGATCAATGCCACCGGCACCGCGGATCAACACCTTGCGGTAACGGGGCTTCTCGAAGGTTTTTTGCATTTTTTTACCGCTCGCTTCATCGCGCACATCCACGGTAAAGCGCACCCAGTCATCGCCCTCTTTTTCAAACACTTCCACATCCGTGGCATGCATTGACGAGGTCAGGGCGCCGCTGTCCAGCTTCGCCTTCAGTTCCACCCCCCAGGGTTCCAGCGTGGTCTTTTCCACCCAGCCGAATACCGGGCGATCGGCGGCGAAAGTCTGGCCGGCCAGCAGAAGCAGGGCGGGGAGCAGGGCAAGTGTCAGGCGGGGCATGGCATCTCCTTGATGATTCGGGTCTTCGTTAGGACAGGATGCCTGCCGCCGGGTTCCCCGGGTGTCCCGATCAGATCGATTCGGGCTCAAACAGGTACTTGTCCGGCTCGAACTTGCGGGTGCGCATCCAGTACTGGAACGTGAAGCTTGGCCACAGGGTACGGTTCTTGCCGAATTCGTCCAGGTACCAGCTCTCGCAGCCACCGGAAGACCATACCGCATCATCCAGTTGCGCCTGCAGGCGCCGGTTGAAGCCTGCCTGCACCTCCGGCTTCACATCCAAGGAGCCACCGTCCTCATCAAGCAGTTTGTTCACCGCCTGCATCACGTAGTTCACCTGCGCCTCGATCATGAACACGATGGAGGTATGCCCCAGCCCGGTATTGGGCCCCAGCAGCATGAAGAAATTGGGGAAGCCGCTTACCGAGACGCCCAGGTAGGCTTCCATGCCGGTCTCGTCCCAGGTGTCGCGGATTTCCTCGCCGCCCTTGCCGATGATCTGCATGGGGCCGATAGGGTCGGAGACCTTGAAGCCGGTGCCGTAGATAATGCAGTCCACCTCGCGTTCCACGCCCTGGCCATCGACAATGCTGTGGGCTTTCACTTCCTTGATGCCATCGGTGAGCACCGCCACATTGTCGCGATTCAGTGACGGGTAATATTCATCGGACATGAGAATGCGCTTGCAGCCGATGGTGTAATCCGGGGTGACTTTCTTGCGCAGTTCCGGGTCCTTGATGTTGCGGCGGATAAAGTGGCGGCCATACAGCTCGGCCAGCTTCATGGCCCGTGGATCCACCGCCAGACCCAGCACCCGGCTTTCCATCCACCAGTAGATGCCGCCCCGGAACAACTTCTGCGTCACCGGCAGGGTCTTGAACAGCAGCTTTTCAATTTTGGTCATGCGCCGGTCCGGCTTGCTTAGCACCCAGGGCGGGGTGCGCTGGTAAAGATCCAGCTGCTCGACCTCTGGGGCAATGCGCGGCACAAACTGGATGGCGCTGGCGCCAGTGCCCACGGCAGCCACACGTTTGCCGGTGAGGTCGTAATCATGGTTCCAGCGGGCGGAGTGAAAGGCCTCGCCCTGAAAGTTCTCCACCCCTGGCAGTTTCGGGTAGGCGGGGATGCTCAGCGCGCCGATGCCGGAAACGAAAATCTGAGTGGTCAGCTCGGTGCCGTCATGGGTGGTCACATGCCAGATCTGCTTCTGCTCGTCGTACTCTGCCCGCTCCACCTCGCAATTGAAGCGCATATGCGGGGTGATGCCGAACTTGTCGGCGCAGCGTTTCAGGTAGTCCCAGATTTCCTGCTGGGGGGCAAACATCCTCGACCAGCGTGGGTTGGGGGCAAAGGAATAGGAATACAGGTGGGAGGGCACATCGCAGGCGCAGCCCGGATAGATATTGTCCCGCCAGGTGCCGCCGATATCGCCGGCTTTTTCCAGCACCACAAAATCATCGTACCCGGCCTCTTTCAGCTGGATGGCCATACACAGTCCGGAGAACCCGGCGCCCACCACAATGACTTGATGATCTGCGCGAGCTACCTTGTTGTTTTTGCTCATTGTGCACCTCCCTGGTTCATTTCATCATGGCCCAAGGCGTGCGGACGGGCCACCGCTGTTGCGCATTGCCAGCACACCGTTACCGACGATAAACAAAGTGGATGCGCCATGACCCGGGCGCGCCCTCTGTCCGCGTCATGACCAAGGTGGTCACCGCCACGCCGGTTACGATGGGGGCAGAGAAATATGAGGAATTTGCGATGACAGACAAGCCATCCGCGCCCTCCCTGGGGCTGTTGCTGGGAGAAAGCCGGGCCATGCTGGCCTATGGGCGTTACCTGCTGCGGGGCCTGGGCCACCGTCAGCTACCCGCCGGTCGCGGCCAGCCGGTGCTGGTGCTGCCCGGTTTCGGTGCCAGCGATGTGAGCACCCGCCCCCTGCGTCGGTCGCTGACCCGGCTGGGCTACAGCGTCTACGGCTGGGCCCAGGGCACCAACCTGGGCATGAACAGCAAACGAAAGGGGTTGCTGGTCAGTCAGCTGCAGGCGATCCATACCCGCCACGGTCAGCCCGTGGCGCTGATCGGCTGGAGCCTGGGCGGCGTGTTTGCCCGCGAACTGGCGCGGGCCTACCCGGAGCGGGTCAGCCAGGTCTTCACCCTGGGCAGCCCCATCAATGGTGACCCGGAAGCCAACAACGTCACCTCCCTGTTCAACCTCTTTAACCCCAAGCGGCCACCCCCGGATCGTGAGGCCTTCGAAGCCCGTATCCCGGCGCCGCCGGTGCCCTGTGCCGCCATTTTCACCAAACAGGACGGCATCGTGTCCTGGCAATGCAGCCAGGAAGAAGAGGGCCCGCTCACCGACAACGTGGAAGTGCAGGGCACCCACGTGGGCCTGCCCTGGAACCCCCAGGTGCTGGCGGCCATCGCCGAACGCCTGGCCCGCAGCCCGGAGACCGGTAATGAGTGAGCTGCAGCCGGGCCGCTACCGGCACTTCAAGGGCAACGAATACCAGGTCATCGGCACCGCCACCCATTCCGAAACCGGCGACACCCTGGTGGTCTATCGTCCGCTCTACGGCGACCAGGCCCTGTGGGTGCGGCCCCTGGCCATGTTCACCGAAACCGTGGAGCGCGACGGCAAGGTCCAGCCGCGCTTCGCCCGGGTGGGCGATTAGCCCGCCCCGTCCCCGTTGGAGCTATGCTTGCATGGCGAATGGCTGTCAGGTTCACAATGCGTTTGCAGGAAACAGAACCTTATTCGCCATGCAAGCATAGCTCCTACAGCAATAAGGCAGTCATTCGCCAAGATAGTCGTTACAATGGCCCCTCGATAGCGGAGCCCATTGCATGACCACTTTTGCCGACCTCAATTTGCACGAGCGCCTGACCAGGGCACTCGGCGAACTGGAAATCACCACCCCCACGCCTGTGCAGGCCTCAGCCATTCCCGAGGCCCTGGCCGGCCACGACCTGCGTGTGGTCGCTCGCACCGGTAGCGGCAAGACCGCCGCCTTCATGCTGCCCATGCTGCACCAGCTGCTGCAGCACTCCCGGCCGCGTACCGACACCCGCGCCCTGATTCTGCTGCCCACCCGCGAGCTGGCCCAGCAGACCCTCAAGCAGGTCGAAGCGCTGGGTCGCTATACCTTTATCAAGGCGGAGCTGGTCACCGGTGGTGAAGACTTCAAGGTGCAGGCCGCCAAGATGCGCAAGAACCCGGAAATCCTCATCGGCACCCCGGGGCGACTGATCGAGCATCTGGAAGCCGGCAACCTGCGTCTGCAGGATCTGGAAATGCTGGTGCTAGACGAATCCGACCGCATGCTGGACATGGGCTTCAGCGACGACGTACTGCGCCTGGCCGCAGAATGCCGCGCCGAGCGTCAGACATTGCTGTTCTCCGCCACCAGCGGCGGCAACGCCATGGAGAAAATGGTCGCCTCCACCCTGCGCGATCCCAAGTCCCTGATGCTGGATTCCGTGCGTGACCTGAACGAATCCGTGGTTCAGCAGGTGATCACCGCCGACGACGTGAAACACAAGGAACGTCTGGTGCAGTGGCTGCTGGCCAACGAAACCTACGACAAGGCCGTGGTGTTCACCAACACCCGCGAGCAGGCCGACCGTATGGGGGGCGTGCTGGTAGCCTCCAACCTGAAAGTGTTCGTGCTGCACGGTGAAAAAGATCAGAAAGACCGCAAACTGGCCATGGACCGCCTCAAGGCCGGCGCCGTAAAAGTGCTGGTCGCCACCGACGTGGCCGCCCGAGGCATCCACGTGGACGGCCTGGACCTGGTAATCAACTTCGACATGCCACGCAGTGGCGACGAATACGTCCACCGCATCGGCCGCACCGGCCGGGTGGGCGGCGCCGGCACCGCCATCTCCCTGATCGCCGCCCACGAATGGAACCTGATGGCGGGTATCCAGCGCTACCTGCGCCAGAACTTCGAATACCGCCTGATCGAAGCCTTGAAGGGCAACTTCCTTGGCCCGAAAAATCTCAAGTCCAACGGCAAGGCCGCTGGTAGCAAAAAGAAAAAAATGAAGAAGAAAGAGGACGCCAAAAAAGGCAAAAAGCCGGCCAGGAAAAAGCCGGTAGCGAAGAAGAATTCGCGTACCAACAAGCCGGCGGCGCCGGATACCAATAGTGGCTTTGCTACGGTGAAGAAACGGAAAACCCCCGGGCCGATTGATTGAAGAAAAGCGGCAAGCTGCAACGCGGGAAAGGTGGTAGGTAAACGGAAACGTCTTGCCCGCGATTATTGTTAAAGGTGGGGGAAGAAGGAAGGCAAGTTAACTATCCCCCTATCCTGTCTAGAGGGTCCCCTCTCCCTTGAGGGGAGAGGGACAGGGAGAGGGTGAAGCTACAAAGTGCAGGAAGCACAAAAGGCAGAGTAATGGACTACCGTCACCGCTTCGCAAAGGGTTTGCGAACCCGCATGACAGACGCCGAACGCTTGCTATGGAAACACCTGCGAGCACATCGGTTAAATGGACAGAAATTCCGGCGCCAACAGCCGATTGGGCCTTACATTGTGGACTTCGTTCACCTCGGGGCGCGGCTGATTGTTGAAGCTGACGGTGGTCAGCACAACGACAGTGCAACGGATCAGGTGCGTGACGCCTGGTTAAAAGCCGAAGGCTATCGAGTTCTGCGGTTCTGGAATAACGACATTTTGCAGAACACGGATCAGGTGTTGGAGGTGATCTTCAGCGCCGTATCACCCTCTCCCTGTCCCTCTCCCCTCAAGGGAGAGGGGACCGAATAGAGAGGCCGGGGTTTAGTGATTGGCGATATCACTCTTCCCAAACCTCATTGCAGCTTGTAGCTGCCTACATCATTTTTCCAACCATCTTTAACGGCAAATTCCGCATAGCAAACCCCAATGGCCCCCACGGCCATCCAGGCACCGACGCATTCTTCGGCTCTTTCTCGATGGCTTTCACCAGTGCCTTGCAGCCGGTTTCCGTGTCTACCAGGAAGGGTGTGTTCTTCACCTTCTCGTTGATCTCGGAACGGATAAAGCCGGGGAAGATAGTGGTCACCTTGATCGGGGAATTCTGCAATTCCACCTGCAGGCCTTCGGCCAGCATGGCCACGCCGGCCTTGGTGGCGGCATAGGTGGTCAGGTTTTTCTTCATGCCGCGCATGGCGCTGATGGAAGAGATCATCACCAGGTGGCCGCTGTTCTGGGCGCGGAAAATTTCCATGGCCGCTTCGGTCTGCGCCAGCGCCGCCACGAAGTTGGTTTCCGCGGTCTGCCGGTTGGCGTAGAAGTAACCGGTGCCCAGCGGCTGGCCCTTGCCCATGCCGGCGTTGATGATGACGCGATCAATACCCGCCAGCTCGGTGCGGAACGCATCGAACACCGCAAACACCTGGTCGTAATCGTTCACATCCAGCGGCTTGATCAGCACGGTAATGCCCGGATGTTTTTCTTCCAGCTCGGCCTTCAAGGTTTCCAGCCGGTCCATGCGCCGGGCACACAACGCCAGGTTGCGCCCCATGGCCGCAAACAACCGCGCCATCCCTTCGCCCAGCCCGGAGCTGGCACCGGTGATTAGAATATTCTTGCGTGTTGGCATTACTATCCCCTTGCTAATGGCTGCTGTAGGAACGAAGCGTAGCGTAGTAACGACTGTAAGTCGGCCCGCAGGGTGAGCGTAGCGAATACAGCCGCTTGAGGTGCGAACGACAACGTTTGTGTCGCCTGCCTATCTTTTCTGAAACCTGTCGAGCGCTGGGATTCCTGATCGTCCTGCGGACGATGTCCGCGCTGGCGCGCGGTTCGCGCCTCGAGAGGCGCTCCTACAGCAGCTTCGTAGAAATGTTGAGGTTATCAGGTCGCGTCTATCGATACGTCACCTGCTCGCTCGGCAGATGCAGATGTTCGTTCACCGAGACTAGCCTTGGCTTGCCGGCATTCACAAGCACACGGGTCACACTGGTGTTGATCAGGGTGCGGTTCCAGGTGATCAGGGCCTCGTCGGTGAGCCCCATCAGCCGCTGGATGATCACGCTGATGGCGCCGCCGGAGGTGAACACCAGGGCGCTGTCGCCGCTGCTCAGGCTGTTGCCCAGGCTGTAGGTGCTGGCCAGTACCCGTTCGCGGAAGGCGGGCCAGCTTTCGCTGTAGTCGCCGTCGCCGGTTTGCCAGCGGCGCAGGGCCTGCTCGAAGCGGGCCTGGAATACCTTGCGCGGGTGTTCCTGTTGCGCCAGCCACTGGGTCAATGCCGCCCGGTCGGTGGCCAGGGGCCAGTCCACGGCCAGCAGCTCGCTGTGGTTGTATTCGTTGAAGCCGGTATCCGTGTGCCATTCCTTCGCCAGGCCCAGCTCCCCCAGGGTCGCTTGCGCGGTTTCCACATGACGGCGCATGGTGCCGCAGATCGAGCGGGGCACTCCCAGGTCCTGATTCTGCAGGGCGCGGCCAAGAATGCGGCTTTGTTCCCAGCCCACATCGGAAAGCTGATCGTAATCTTCCTTGCCGAAGCTGGCCTGGCCGTGGCGAATCAGGTAAATCACCGGCATCAGGCTTGCTCCGCTTTTTCCAGTTTGCCCTGCAGGCGCTCGGCGCCTTTCAGCATGATCCGGTTGAACACAAACGGCATGAAACGCTTCATCCAGTAGGCCCGGCGACCGCTCTTGTGGGGCAGCAGGAAGAACTGCTGTTTGGCCACTGCCTTCTTGATCATCTCGGCGATCTGGTCGGCGGTGAGCTCGTCGCTGGAGAGCAGCTTGTCCACGGTTTCGATCATGCCCGGCTCCGGGGTGCGCATGGACTCGTGCAGGTTGGTGCGGAAGAAACCCGGGCACACTACCGTGGTGTGAATGCCGTAAGGCGCCAGCTCGAAGCGCAGGGTTTCCGACAGGGAAATCACCCCGGCCTTGGTCACGTTATAGCTGCCCATCACTGGCGCATGCAGCAGCCCTGCCAGGGAGGCGATATTGACGATATGGCCGTGGCCCTGGCGCTTCATCATCGGCACGAATACCTTGCAGCCGCGCACCACACCTTTCACGTTGATATCGAAAATCCAGTCCCAGTCGGCCATGTCGCCGCGATCAATGCGGGCGGCACCGGCCACCCCGGCATTGTTCACCAGCACATCCACGCCGCCCCAGTTCTGTTCCAGCCACTCGCGGGCATTATTGAAGCTGGCCGCATCGCGGACATCCAGATACTGGAACTGCAGCTCGCCGGGCAGATCCTTCAGGGCCGCCAGGGTCTCTGCGGCGCGCTCCTGGTTCACATCGCCGATCAGTACCCGGGCGCCATCGCGCAGCCAGGCCTCGGCCATGGCGCGCCCCAGCCCGGAGGCGCCGCCGGTAATCAGGATGCGTTGCGGGGTCTGGCTCATGGTGTGTCCTGTGGTCATGGTGGTTTCGGTCGCGGATTGTGCGTCAGGCGTCGACCCGCCGAGATCCGGGGTCTTATCCATTGACCGATGCTAGTGACGGCGTTTCAATAAATCCAATGAATCCTCGCAATGATCAATGATAAACGCCATGCATGTTTCGCGCTTCGATCTCAACCTTTTCGTGGTCTTCGATGCCATCTACACCGAGGGCTCCCTGACCCGCGCCGCCAAGGTGCTCAACCTGACCCAGCCGGCGGTGAGCCATGCCCTGGGGCGCCTGCGCGACCGCCTGGATGACCCCTTGTTCGTGCGCCAGGGCAGCCGCATGGTGCCCACCGCCCGGGCCCGAGCCATGGTCAGCCCGGTGCGTCATGCCCTGGGGGGCTTTCAGCGCTGCTTGAGTGATGAAGGTGGTTTCGATGCCAGCGAGGCGGAGCGCACCTTCGTGCTGGGCCTGCGCGATGGCCTGGAAGGCTGCCTGCTGCCGTCGCTGATGGCGCAGCTGATGGAAGACGCCCCCGGGGTACGTTTGCAATCACTCACTATCAGCCGGAAGCAGATGGCCACTGAGCTGGCCAGCGGCCGGCTGGACCTGGCCTGCGACGTGATGCTGGCCCTGCCGGAATCCATCGAGCATGTGCCGGTACTCAGCGGCCCGCTGGTGGTAATGATGCGCGAGGGCCACGAGCTGGCCGATGACATGGACCTGCCCGGCTACCTGGCCGCTCAGCATGTGCTGGTGTCGTCCCGCCGCGAAGGGCCGGGGCTGGAAGACTTCGGCCTGGCCCGGCAGGGCTACCGACGCCATATCCGCCTGCGCTGCCAGCACTACCAGGCGGCCATCAGCACCGTGCAGAACACCAACCTGCTGCTCACCCTGCCGGCCACCCTGGCCGGGCGCCTGTCCCGCAAGGGCATGGTGATCAAATCCTTCCCCGCCGACCTGCCCGGCCTGGAAATGCACCTCTACTGGCACCGCGACCAAAGCGCCGACCCGGCCCACAGCTGGTTGCGGCAGAGGGTGTTGGGGTTGTTGAAAGAACAGCAGGAGCAGTTAACAGTTAACAGTGAATAGTTAACAGCGCGCGGGATCGCGTCGGTGTTGCCCAAAATACAAAGGCCGCGTCCCAGCGATGGGCGCGGCCTCTATGGTTGCAGGCAAAGAAAACCTTCCCCGCGAGCTGTTCACTGTTAACTATTAACTGTTCACTAAAATCTGCCCCGCCCAATACGGGTTTTCTTCCACCCTAATATCCGTGGGCTTCACCACGTCGCCGCAATGGCTGCATTGCAGTTGCGCTTCCAGGGGTTCGCCGCATTGGCGGTGGTAGCGGGTGAGGGGGGCGCCGTGTTCGCCGGCCAGGTGCTTGTCGCCCCACTGGGCCAGGTGCACGATCACCGGGTACAGTTCCTTGCCCATGGCGGTGAGTCGGTATTCGTGGCGCAGGGGGCGTTCCTGGTAGGCCACCTTGTCGAGCACGCCGCCCTCGGTGAGCTTGCGCAGGCGATCGCTGAGCACATGGCGGGTGACGCCCAGGCGTTGCTGGAAATCATCGAAGCGGCGCACGCCCATAAAGCAGTCGCGCAGCACCAGCAGCGTCCAGTTGTCGCCGATAATGGCCAGGGTGCGGGCCAGGGAACAGGGCTGTTGATCGATGTCTTGCCAGCGCATGCTAAACCTCCGTGAACGTTTTCTGATCATACCGGGTTGACGCGTTCCTAAAAAGAACCGACTATTAGTTCCAAATAGGAACCAACTGTTCGCCCCGCAAAAACCAGGAGGCTCCATGCCTGAATCCGCCGTAGTCGTAATCGGTGCCGGTGATGCCACCGGCGGTGCCATCGCCAAACGCTTTGCCCGCGAAGGCTATACCGTCTGCGTCACCCGCCGCAGTGAAGAGGCG
>OJEM01000013.1_pt1 | contig 50592 bp, 47 predicted proteins | sample 1593651 | NCBI WGS metagenome assembly OJEM01 (sample SAMN05416819, study PRJEB24817) | seawater metagenome | isolation source: Sea water | place: Canada:Atlantic | collected 2013-07
ACAGGGTAAGCACTGAGGCAGTTAACAGTGAATAGTTAACAGTGAACAGCGCCGCGCAAGGGGTTGTCACGCTTTGAAACGCAAGAGGCCGCGCCCATGCTATGGACGCGGCCTCTTGTCTTTCGGTGATGACGCGCTGGCACGCGTCGCTATTAACTATTCACTGTTAACTGTTCACTATCCTCACCCGTGCCGCTTCTCCTGCAATGCTGCAATACGATCATCCAGCGGCGGGTGGGAGGCGAAAAGGGCCTTGAAGCCTTTGGCCAGGCCGGAGTTGATACCGAAGGCCACCAGGGTATCCGGCATCTGGTTGGGCATCTGTGATTCTGCTTTCAGCCGTTGCAGGGCAGAGATCATGTCACGACGCTCTGCCAGCTGCGCGCCTGCCACATCGGCCCGGTATTCCCGGAAGCGGGAGAACCACATGACGATGGCGCTGGCGGCGATGCCGAAGATGATTTCCGCCACGATTACCACGATGTAGTAACCGAATCCCAGACCGCCCCCGCCGTCACGGCGCATGAAGCTGTCCACCACATAGCCGACAACGCGGGCGGCAAAGATCACGAAGGTATTTACCACCCCCTGGACCAGGCTCAGGGTGACCATGTCGCCGTTGGCCACATGGCCGATCTCGTGGGCCAGCACCGCGCGCACTTCTTCCGGGCGGAAGCGGGTCAGCAGGCCCTGGGACACCGCTACCAGGGCGGCATTCTTGTTCCAGCCGGTGGCAAAGGCGTTGGATTGCTGGGCCGGGAAAATACCCACTTCCGGCATTTTGATCCCCGCCTTGTCAGACAGCTCTTTCACTGTCTGTAACAGCCATCGTTCGGCATCGTTGCCGGGCTGCTCGATGATCTTTACCCGCGCAGACCATTTGGCCATGGGCTTGGAAATCAACAGGGAAATCAGCGATCCGGCAAAGCCAAACACCGCACTGAAGATCAGCAGGCTGGTCAGGTCCAGCCCGGAGCCACTGGCGGCAAAATAGGAATTCACCCCGAGCAGACTCAGGGTAATGCTGGCGACCACAATCACCGCCATGTTGGTCAGCAGATAAAGCGCAATGCGCATCATCGTCGGTTGTCTCCACGTGTCATCGGAAATGCCAAGTATGGGGGCGAAGGGCGTGAAGGCAAGGTATAATGCGTGGCAAAATTGCATCCTGCCACGTCTCTATCACTGCCTTTCCGATCCTATGCAAACCTCCGAACTGTCAGACCTGCTTGCTCCTTATCTGGTTCTCTCCACGCCGACCCGGCACCGCCTTTTTCATGGACGGGGGAAAACCGTGCCGGCTCTGGAATGGCTGACTATCGACTGTTTTGCGCCAGTGATGGTCGCCACCGTATTCCGGGCCCAGGACGAGGCCATTCTGCAAGCGCTGGAAGGCAGCCTGACAATCGCACTGGCCGCCCTGGGCTGTGACACCCTGGTCGTTCAACATCGCTATGACGGCAAAGCGGAGAATGTTTTGGTGTGTGGCCAACTGCCCGAGTCGCCGTTGGCAGAGGAGGACGGGCTGGTCTACAAGTTGGATTTCCAGCGCGGACAGAATCTGGGTTTCTTTGCCGATATGGCGCAAGGTCGGCGCTGGATTCGTGAGCGTGCCGAGGGCAAGAAAGTCCTCAACCTGTTCAGTTTTACCTGCAGTTTTTCCGTTGCGGCCTTGGCCGGCGGTGCTGAATCGGTGGTGAATATTGATCTCTCCGACCCGGCACTCAGACTGGGACAGCAGAATCATGGGCTCAACGGGTTCAAGGATGCCAAGGTGCATTACCTGCCGCACAACATTTTCCGAAGTTGGAAAAAACTGCACAGTCTGGGCCGTTACGACATCATTGTGATTGATCCTCCCAGCGCCCAGAAAGGCAGTTTCATGGTGGAAAAGGACTATCCGAAGCTGCTGAAGAAGCTGCACAAACTGCTGGCGCCGCAGGCGGAGATTCTTGCCTGTGTGAATGCGCCCTGGCTGGATTATGGCTGGCTGGAAGCTTGTGTGGAGGAGAATCTGCCGGGAGCAGAGCTGGCAGGGCGTTTACCGAGAGCGCCGGGGTTTGATGAAGCCGGGGAGCCTGCGCTGAAGACGGTGCACTACCACTACCGGCGGCCGGCAGAGCTCGATAGCTGAGCTAGATCGCTGGCTCCTGCATTCGCAACAGCTACCGTAGGGGGCAGTTTGCCTTAGGCTAAGTGCACCCTACGCAGCGGCAACGTACGAGGATTAAAAGCCGTCGTCGGTCACGAAGTGCGGGTTGTCATCCTGCTTGAGAAGACCCGCAAACTCTTCGGCCTGAACCGGCTCCGGGTTTCGTGACAACAGATAACGCACTACCGCTGTAGTACGCACAGAATCCTGGGCACGGATAGCCTGCAGGAACTGTTCGGCGAGAGTCGCCTTCTCGTGTTTTACGGTGGCGGGGAGTGTCGGGTCGGTGTTGTCAAAGCGCAGCTCACTAATGGCAGTCAGCAATACAAAAGCCTTGTTGGTCAGCACGGACTGCTCAATACCTTCCTGAAAGATGGTCGCCTGATAACGCAGCAACCCTTCCTCTGCCAGCCACAGCATGGCGCCCAGACAGGCCATGTGACGGCTACTGTGCAAGCCCACATCGTCCACTTCCGTAGGACCGATAATGTCTTCCACGTACAGCGCGCCAGGGCGCGGGAAGGCCATGTAAGCCTGCATGAGAATGCGGGCAACGTCGTGGCTGAAGTCGTCGATGTGCAGGTGTGACATGGGCGGCTCTTTGAAAGCAAATGCAGGAGCGTCGCTGGCGGCACGATCACTAACGCCTGGAATCGCGCCGCCAGCGACGCTTCTGCAAGTCGGTTCGGGAATCAATCCCTGTTATTTTTTTCGTACCCGATCCAGATAACGGGCAATGCGGCCGATGGAATCTTCCAGGTCATCCACCCGGGGCAAGAACACCACGCGGAAGTGATCCGGGTTTGGCCAGTTGAAGGCGGTACCCTGAACAATCAGGACCTTTTCTTCGCGCAGTAGATCCAGTGCAAAGGCTTCATCGTCTTCAAACGGGAACACCTTCGGGTCCAGTTTCGGGAACAGATACAGGGCGGATTTGGGTTTGACGCAACTGACTCCGGGAATGGAATCGAGCATTTCCCAGGCCAGATCCCGCTGGCGCCCCAGGCGCCCGGTTGGCAGTACCAGATCCCCAATGCTCTGATAGCCGCCCAGGGCCGTCTGGATGGCATGCTGGCTGGGTACGTTGGCGCACAGGCGCATACTTGCCAGCATATCCAGGCCTTCGATATAGCTCTCAGCCCGGTGTTTGGCGCCTGAGATCACCATCCAGCCAGCGCGGAAACCAGCCGCGCGATAATTTTTGGACAGGCCGTTGAACGTGATGAACAGAAGATCGTCGGCCATGGATGCGATGGACGTATGCACCTCGCCGTCGTAGAGAATCTTGTCGTAGATCTCGTCGGCGAACACGATCAGGTTGTTTTCCCGGGCAATCTGCAACAACTCCTGCAGCATGGCCGGTTCGTAGTTGGCGCCGGTGGGATTGTTCGGGTTGATGATCACCAGAGCCTTGGTGTTCTTGTTCACCTTGGCACGGATATCTTCCAGTGACGGTTGCCAGTCTTGCTGTTCATCGCACAGATAATGCACCGGGGTGCCGCCGGACATGCGCACGGCCGCGGTCCACAGCGGGTAGTCCGGTGCCGGCAACAGCACTTCATCGCCGCTGTTGAGCAGGGCCTGCATGGACATGACAATCAGCTCGGACACGCCATTGCCGATGATCACATCATCTACGGTGACGCCTTCGATGCCCTTGGTCTGGGTATACTGCATCACCGCTTTGCGGGCCGGGAACAGACCCTTGGAGTGGCAGTAACCGGTGGAATCCGGCAGGTTGCTGATCACGTCCTGAAGCAGCTCTTCCGGTGCCTCGAAGCCGAAGGGCGCAGGATTGCCGATGTTCAGCTTGATCACCCGGTGACCTTCGTCTTCCAGGCGATGGGCTTCACGCAGCACCGGGCCGCGAATGTCGTAACATACACCGCGCAGTTTGTCGGATTTGTTGACGTGGTATTGGTCGATGGTCATGCCGGTCCCGTTGAATTGGATAGAGCCAAGAGGCTGATTCTACAATGTCCCCAAATTACTGTATATCGACCTGAATCCGTGACTGCATCGCGGATCCAGTTATCGAGTTACTAGAAACAAAATGCAACCGGAGCAGAGCGTGACCCCATTCAAGGATTTGTTGGCCCTGGCGGTAAACCGCAAGGGGTCTTTAAAAGCGGTCAAGGCAGAGCTGCCTGGCGTGGCGGATGCCGGGCTTTTGCGCAGCCGTGATGATGCGTTCTACTTTTCGGCGTTGACCCGGCGCATTTTCCGGGCCGGGCTCAAGCATTCCCTGGTGGACAACAAATGGCCGGCGTTCGAGGATGCTTTTTTCGGTTTCGATCCGGAAAAGCTGGTGCTGATGCCGGATAGAATGCTGGACGAGCGCATGCAGGACACGCGCCTGATTCGCCACTGGGGCAAGATGAAAGCCATTCGCCATAATGCTCAGCTGGTGCTGGATCTGGCTGAGGAGTACGGCAGTGTTGGCAACTGGCTGGCGGATTGGCCGGCGGATGACACCGTGGGAATGTGGCTGCTGCTCAAAAAGCGCGGTAAACAACTGGGTGGTAACTCCGGAGCCGCCTTCCTGCGCATGGTGGGCCGTGATACCTGGTACCCCACCGGTGATGTGATTGCTGCCTTGAAGGCCCAGAATATCATCGACAAACCCCCGGCCAGCCAGCGTGACCAGCGGTCTGCTCAGGCGGCGTTCAATGTCTGGCAGCAGGAGAGTGGCTGGCCCCAGGCCCATATCAGTAAGGTGTTGGCTTTTACGATCGGCTGATGTGCGGGGGCGTCGGTGTAGGGTCGGCCTTGATGGGTTTACTCAGATAAATGATAATGACTCTCCTTTTCGCATTGAACTGGATTCATTTCATGGCTGCTGTTCCCATCCCGGTGCGCCTCGCCGCTGTTCTGATCTCGATCTTCTTCCTTAATTCGCCTGTGTTTGCCAGCAACCAGACTGCTCTGGTGCAGTTGGTGGAGTACGTCGGGGCGGATTACATCAATGCCGTGGTGGATGGCGATATCGTCAGCCCGGAAGAATACGCCGAGATGGAAGAGTTTACGGCCCTGTTGGCGCAGGGGGTGGCTCAGCTACCTGCCGCTGATGGCAAGCAAGACTTGCAGGATAAGGCGGATGCCCTGCAAAGGGCGGTGATCGACAAGGCCGCGGAAGCCCGTATCAAAGAACTGACCCAGTCTATTCGTGCCACCCTGGTCACCGTCTACGGCATCCCGGTGTCGCCAAAAGCGGCACCGGATCTTGAGCGCGCCGCCGAGCTGTATCAAACCCAATGTGCCGCCTGCCATGGCGCCGAAGGCCGGGGTGATGGACCTGCTGGCGCGGCGTTGGAACCGGCTCCCACCAACTTTACGGAAGTCACCCGCTACAACGGGCGCTCGTTGCTGGGCCTGCATACCACCATCACTCAGGGAGTGGATGGCACCGGTATGGGCGCTTACAGCGATACCCTCAGTGACAAAGACCGCTGGGCGCTGGCGTTCTTCGTGGGAGCCAAAGCGGTCAGCGATGAGATGGCAGAAACCGGCAAGACAGCTTTCAACCAGATCCCCGGCATGAAGACATCGCTGACGCTGGATACCCTGGTGGCCCAGGCGCCGGAAGATGTGTTGAAAGAGCAGGGCGAACAGGCCTATGCGGCCCTGGGGTATCTGCGCCGGGAGCCGTCTGCGCTGTTCAACAAAAACCGCTTTATTACCCTGAGTGATGAACGCCTGCAGGAAGCCGAGAGCGCCTACCGCAGCGGTGATCGTCAGGCGGCCCGGGCCGCTGCCCTGTCCGCCTATCTGGACGGCTTCGAGATGATCGAACAGCAGCTTGCGGCAGTGGATGGGGACCTTATGCGTTTGGCCGAAGCGGATTTCATGGCGGTGCGTGAAGCCATCGATCGTAACCGAGCGGCGGATACGGTGAGCGAGCGAGTGACAGCGGCGCGGGCCTCTCTGTCGAAGGCGGCGGATGCCCTGTCCGGGGATGGCCTGAGCCCTGCGGCAACCTTCTCTGCCAGCTTTTTCATTCTGTTCCGTGAAGGGCTTGAAGCCCTGTTAGTGGTGGCGGCTCTACTGACCTTTACCCGCAAGGCCAACGCGGTAAGCGCCACCCGTCATATTCATCTGGGCTGGATTGCTGCTCTGTTAGCTGGCGGGCTGACTTGGTATGCGGCCAATTCGCTGATCACGTTCAGCGGCGCTTCCCGGGAAATGACGGAAGGGGTGGCGGGCGTCGTTGCTGCCCTGATCCTGTTCTACGTAGGTTTCTGGATGCACAGTAACAGCAATAGTCAGAAATGGATGGGCTATATCCGTAGCAAGGTAGATGATGCTCTGGGCAGTGGTACGGTCTGGGTGTTGACGTTCGTTGCCTTTATCTCCGTTTACCGGGAAATCTTCGAAACGATCCTGTTCTATCAGGCGCTGTGGAGTCAGGTGACGATGGTGACTCAGGCCTTCCTTTTCTATGGAGTCGCAGCGGCCGTTCTGGGGCTGGCTGTGGTCTGCTTCCTGTTCTTCCGTATTGGCATGAAGCTGCCTCTTGGCCTGTTCTTCCGGGTAACCAGTCTGGTATTGCTGGTGTTGTCGGTGGTACTGCTTGGCCGCGGCATTGCCGCCCTGCAGGAGGCGGGCGTATTGAGCGCGTTTTATCTGGGCGTTCCCACCATTGAATGGTTGGGTGTCTTCCCTACGTTGCAAGGCGTGGTAGCGCAGATGATCGCGGTAATACTGGGCGTCGTGTTGTGGTTGCGGGGTAGCAGGCAACAGGCATAGCGCTTTTACTGGCCTGTGGGCGTGTCTAATAGGTCAGAATCAGGAATAATTACCTCTGCCTCTTTCTGGAGCGTCGATATTCTGGCGCTCCAGAGATTCCCCTGTCCCGAGCGCCTTTGGCGCTGTGGTGCGTGAAAGCGGTACTGCCATGTCACAAACCAAAATCAGTTTTCTCGGCATCGGCTTGATGGGCGCCCCCATGGCGGCCCGCCTGGTGGATGCCGGTTTTTCCCTGACTCTCTGGAACCGGACCCCGGAAAAGGCGCAAGCCTTGTCCGACCGTGCGCGTCTGGCTGCCAGTCCGGCGGAGGCTGTTGCCGAGGCGGATGTGGTGATCATCATGCTGGAAAACGGCACAGTCGTGGACCAGGTGCTCTATCAGAGTGGTGCCATTAACCAGCTTCGCCAGGGGGCGCTGGTGATCGACATGAGCTCCATCGAGCCGGCCATGGCCCGCCGTCATGGGGCGTTGGTGGAGGCGCAAGGCGGGGCTTATCTGGATGCGCCGGTGTCCGGGGGAACCCGGGGTGCGGAAGCAGGGACCCTGTCGATTATGGCCGGCGGTGGCGACGAGAGTTTCGTGCGTGCCGCTGAGGTACTTCAACCCATGGGCATCGTGACGCATATCGGCCCGGTGGGTAGCGGTCAGCTGGCCAAGCTCGCCAATCAGGCCATTGTCGGCATCACCATTGGCGCGGTGTCGGAAGCCCTGTTGCTGGCAGCCAGGGGTGGGGCACGGCCGGAAAAGGTTCGTGAGGCCCTGCTGGGCGGTTTTGCCGGCAGCAAGATTCTCGAACAGCATGGTGAGCGTATGCTGCAGCGCAATTTCGAGCCCGGTGCACCGGCGCGGATTCAGCTCAAGGATCTGCGCATGATCCTGGATGAGGCCCGTAGTGAAGGCCTGACATTGCCGCTCAGTCAGCGGGTGTTCGAGCAATACCGGGCATTGCTCGCCAGCGGCAACGGCGAGGTGGATCACAGTGGCCTGTTGCTGGAACTGGAGCGGCTCAATGGCGTCCGACTAGGCAATGCTGACGAGGAACACTGATGCCACGCTTTGCCGCCAATCTTTCCCTGCTGTTCACCGAGTTGCCGTTTCTGGACCGCTTTGCCGCCGCTGCTGACGCTGGCTTTCAGGGTGTGGAATATCTTTTCCCCTATGACTGGCCGGCGTCGAGCTTGGCGGAAAAGCTGCAACAGCATCATCTGACCCAGGTACTGTTCAATCTGCCGCCAGGGGACTGGCAGGCCGGTGAGCGCGGTATTGCCTGCCTGCCGGACCGGGTGGAGGAGTTTCGCGAAGGGGTGTTTCAGGCCCTGGAGTATGCCGAGGTGCTGGATTGCCAGCGGATGAATTGTCTGGCAGGCATTCGGCCGGACTCACTGCCTGCTGATGTGGCGTTCCAGACCCTGGTGGAAAACCTGCGTTTCGCCGCCGATCTGCTGGCGGCGAAAGGAATGACCCTGACGGTGGAAGCGATTAACTCGAAAGTGGACATGCCGGGGTTCTTTGTTGATACGTCTCTTGCTGCCATGGCGGTCATCGAGGCAGCGGGGCGGGAGAATATCCGGTTACAGTTCGATCTCTACCATATGCAAATCATGGAGGGGGATCTGTGCCGTTCCCTTTCGCGACTTTGTCCCCATATAGGACATATTCAGTTTGCCGATAATCCGGGACGCCATGAACCGGGTACCGGCGAAATTCATTTTGATAGGGTGTTTGCCCACCTTGATGCGCTTGATTATCGGGGCTGGGTCAGTGCGGAGTATCGTCCGCAAAAGGACACCGTAACCAGTCTTGGCTGGTTCAGACCACGGATTAACTGATTAATGATGCAACTTAACTGGGGCGGCAAAATTATTCTCGGCCTGCTGGGGATGCTGGTGGGCGGGCCCATCGGCCTGGGTATCGGGGTGTTGATCGGGCACATGCTCGACAAAGGCGCCGCCCAGGTGCAGAACGTTCGCCCGCAGCAGGCGAAGGTGCAGAAGGCCCTGTTTGATACGGTGTTTTCCATCATGGGGCATCTGGCCAAGGCAGATGGACGGGTCAGCGAGGATGAAATCGCCCAGGCCCGGGCAGTGATGGATCGCATGCAGCTCAACGAGGAACAGCGCGCTGAAGCCATTGCCCTGTTCAATCGTGGTAAAGAGGCTGACTTCCCTCTTGATGCCACCGTCGCTGAGTTTGCGAGTACGGTAAAACACCGCAAGCAACTGATACTGGTATTGCTTGAAGTCCTGCTACAAGTAGCCCTGGCGGACGGTGAGATCCACGAGGCGGAAGAAGAAATTCTGGTTCGGGTTGCCGAAGGGCTGGGTGTGCCGCGGGCCCAGTTTCAGCAGATTCTCAACATGCTGCTGGCCCAGGCCCAGTTCTCCGGTGCAGGCGGTGCCTATCGAGGCGGGCAGAGTACTGCCGGTCCATCGCGGCCATCCCTGGGACAAGCTTATAAGGTGCTGGGTGTTAGTGAGTCGGCGTCCAACCAGCAAATCAAGAAGGCCTACCGCAAGCTGATGAGCGAACATCATCCGGACAAGCTGGCGGCGAAAGGGGTGCCGGACGAGATGATCCGCATGGCCACCGAGAAAACCGCGGAAATCAGTAAGGCTTACGACATGATCAAGGATAGCCGCGGTTTTAAATAGGCGGCCCACAACACGAAAGACGACCACTGTTGGAGCTTTGTTTGCAAAGCGAATCTTCCAGCGAGGAGGTTGCGTTGATCCTTCGCTTTGCAAGCAAAACTCCAACGGTTAGCCGCCGCGTGCCGCGTCAGGCCGGTTGCGTAACTTCAATAGCTCACGCTGGGTAGCCGGTCCACTTTTGGGATCGACCAGCCACTGCTCACCAGATCGCTTTCTCCGGTCCACCATCGATTCAGCAACCGGGTCGCCAGATCGGCGCGAGCCCGGCCCCCCAGACGCTGGCTGGCTTCGTGATAGGCAGGCTGAAAGCGCAATCGCGGTGGCAGCCGGCGGGTGATGTCCATTAGCCGGTTCAGGTGCTTCTGGTAGGCGCGGTGGCTGTCCAGCCCGGTTTGCGGTAAACGGAATGTCTGTCTCAGGTGTTCGGGGATCTGGAAAGAGGCCAGCGGCAGGTAGGGGCCATAGGGCAGTCGCCCCGGGTAGCCCTGCTCGCGGATCAGGTTGTGGCCCAGCTGGCGGCGTCGATCACTGATCGGGCCATGGTGGTTAAGGCGACGCTTCCACCAGCGCTGATGGGCGTGCCAGTCTGCCGGTCGCCGACTTTCGGGAATTCCCATGACCTGCGCCAGCAACATGGTTTCCTCGAACAACCGTTCCTGGTGGGCGGTATTCAGCGGCTCGATGATCTCCTGGTACACCGTCAGGCAGGAATCCATCCAGGCCGTCAGCGCATACAGCAGGGTTTCACTGTCATCCACGTCGAACAGGGTCTTGCGTCGCATGCGTGGGCTGTCCAGTGTCAGCAAGGCCTGGTCCAGGTTGCCGAACACCAGTTTCAGCATGAATACCTGGGTGTGCTGAAGCCGTTGTACCAGGTCATGGGAATCCGCCAGTAACTGGGACAGACGACTGTCCGCCAGGGCCAACAGTACCACTCGACCGTGTGCCAGGGAGGTGAGGTTCTCGCGCATCAGCTGCCAGCAGATGGAGCCGGGGCCGAACAGGCCCGCATCGGGCTGATGGCATTGTTCGCTGGCCTGGATCAGGCCGGCCTGGATATGGTCGCGGGTCAGTAATTGCGGTAACGCCATGTGCACGCCTCCTTTGTGCAGTGTGGGTCTCCAACTACCACCGAGCTGCCCGGTGACAACGTAGCGCTCCCTTTTCATCTTACGGGCCTGCCTGATTGAATCTAATCAGGAAATGTGGTGATTTAATGATGTACGGGAACAGTGGCGCAGTTTTTTGTGTCGGAGAGTGAGACGTAGCCCTTACCGGGTTACTGAACGTTACCGCAAAGGAGAAATGTCCATGTTGGGAGAGAATCACAGCATCCACCATGAATTTCCGGATCAGCGCCAGAAGATCGACGAACTGGTGAGTCATGATGCCGGATTCAAGGCGCTGGTGATGGAGCACGACAAGCTGGACAAGCAGATACGGGGCCTGGAAATGCGTGAGAGCCCGATTGCTGACCTGGATATGGAACGTTTAAAGCGGGAACGAATTCGATTGAAGGACGAGGTGTACCATCGTCTCAATAATGGGGCGGGATAACCTGTTTATTTGAGAAAATGTTATAAATTTCCGTTATGAGTCATGGAAAGCAAGCTATGTTTGCTCTTCGTGACTCGCTACACAGAGGAAGGCACGGTATCTAGAAATCCACCCTTCCTGTAACGATGAATTGGACATCGTCGACTTCATCCTGATCCACCAGTGGTGCTGCCACATCCAGATGCAGCACCCGATCCACTCTGAATTTACTGGGGCTCAGGCGTAGCCCAAGTCCCGCGTTAGCCAGGGTGCTGCCGCGGGCCTCCCCCTGTTCCCAGGCTTGACCGGCATCCACATAGACGGCTCCGCCCACATAGGCCAGGTTGAATATTTGCCAGTTGGTAAAGCGCCGCCGCTCCACGGAAAAAACCCAGCGGCGGTCGCCACGTTGATAGTTGGTGGGGTAGCCGCGAAGGTTATCGTTGCCACCGATAGTCAGTTGCTCATCCTGGCGTAGATTGCTACCGGCGTTCAGATTGAGGCGCGCGAACCAGCGATTGTTCTGGTTAAGGAAATAATAATAACTGAGGCTCCCGCCATAAATAGTGCTGATGAAGTCATCATCCTGATAACGCCCGCTTGCAGACAAGCCACTGCGAAACAAGTGGTGCTTGCGGATGAAGCGGGTGTTGTTGGTGATCATGCTGAAAATGATCGACTCGGCATTGCTGCCAAGTGATTCGCTGGCGTGCCCAACACGAGCAAAGTGATACCAGCCCAGGCGAATGTCTTCCTGACGCTGGGCGCGGTTCAGATTTGAGGCTACCAGATGCTGGTTCTCCTGATATTCCAGGGACAGCCAGGGGTAAACGCGACGCTCGTCCTCGGGCAGCGAGGTGGTTTCGTTGGGGACCTCGGTGAAGCGTTCCTCCTCATCGGTTATCCCCAGCCGCCAGCGGATAACGGCTTTTTCCTTTACTCCCGGCGACCAGCCAACAAATGCTTCGTAACGATTATCCTCAAGACGATAGCGATTAACCGTCTGATCATTTACCTCGATGCGTTCCAGCAGGTTTTCCCGCTGCACGTCGACGCCGCCTGACCAGTGGCTGTTCAATTGATAGAAGGGGCGTACCAGTCCGCCGGACAGGGATTCACCGTCACTGGCGTTGGTATAGCTAAGATTCAGTTGTACCCGTGCGGGCAACAGAGGGTTGCGGTAACTGAAGAAATGGCCGCTGCGGTCGGCATCATCGAAGTAGCCGGTAGCGACCCGCTGGCCGCTGCCCAGCAGGTTACTTTCCGTAAAACCGGCACTGGTGCTGTCATCACCGCCGGAACGTGATGCCGAGGCAGAGGGCGAAAAAGTCCACACATCGCGAACTACTACCAAAAGGTCAATGGTGTCTGCACAGACTCTGTGGGGGACGATCATGGCATCAACAAGATAGTCGTTACCACGCAGCAGTCGTTCATTTTCCCTGAGGCGATCCCGGTCCAGAGCTTGACCACGGGTCAGGATCATCTGCTTTTGCAGAGTGCTTTTCCTGGTCTCGATATGCAGAAAATTGGCCGTCCGATACAGCCAGTTATCCTCAGCCGGATCGTCTTCGTTGAAGATGGGAAGCACAGTGTAGTGAATCTCACCGACAGGGCGTCCCTGATAGTCGCTAAAGTCGACTTTCTGGCGGGTCTCGACAAATTCAAACAGGGCCGGATCACCGTAATCGTAGATAACGTTACAGGTTTGATCCGGGGAGGAGGATGCCAAGCTTGGGAGGGGCCACAACAACAGTGCTGCCGTCAGCCAGGAAATGCCAAACCCGGCCCGGGAGAGTTGTTGCCGCTGCGTACCGGGACACAGTGCCTGCATGAACGAACGCCTGACCGGGAGAGCTTTTACTCTACAAAGCCTACGGCGGGAATGACAAGTTTTCTGCCGTACCTCGCACTCTTTCATGTTATTCCATTTTCAGGCTGGCGCTCGGCTCATCCAGTTGCTGGCGGGCGTAGTTACCGGGCGTAAGCCCCTGGCTGTCCTTGCTGTAGAACAGCCGGGTAACAAAATAAAACTCTTGACCAAAAGGGATGTCCGTCAGTGAAAAGCCCACATTGGGAAGCTGGCCAGGAAAACGCTCCGGGTCATTGGCCAGCGAAGCATCATCCTGGTAGAGCAGACGGGCAGGGGTATCAAAGCCCTTCAGGAAAGCCAGCTGGGCGAGCAGATCAAAACCACGGCCAGTGCCGAACCAGATCCAGTTGTCGCCTTCCAACGGCTTGTCGAGCATGGCCTTTTCGGCATCGGACAAGCGACCATCCGTGATCGCCAGATTATTGCCGGTCCAACTGGTCATCAGTTGGCTGTCATAGAGCCCGTTGCCGTCCAGGGAAATATCCAGTGCCGGGCGCTTCACTACAGTTTCGGCGATGCCGGGCAAGGTAAAGCGACTATGGATCTCCATCTGTTTGGGCATCACCAGAAAATAATTGTTGATGCGCAGCACGGGTACCTTAGCAACGGTTACCGAAGTGGACGCGTAAACCAGAGCTGCCAGCGGACCATTGATGACCTGTTTGACCTTGGGGTCCAGGTTGTTGTTGTTCAGGGTGATCCTGTTGTTTTCTCCGAACAGGCCGGCACTCAGGCGTAATTTGAGGGTATCGAGAATGCTCTGGCGCTCACCGTTTTCGCCCTCAAAGCCGCGAAAATAAAAGTCGCTCCAGTTGAACAGGTTGCCGTCTGCCATGCTCAGTGCATAGTCGGTGCTTTTGATGGTCATGGACTGCGGGTCGAACTGCACGTAGCGATCGGTACTCTGCAGGTAGGCGTTCTTGATCAGGTAGAAGTAACGGGTTTCGCCACCTTGTTCCACGGCCAGTTCTGCGGCCACCTGTTCGGTGACCGGGCCGCCAAGGGGCTGTCCGCCATCTTCAAAGCGCAGCAGCAAGCGATCCTCGGCATCAATCCGGAGGGGGTCGCCAACCGGACTGGTGCTGTCATCTTCTTCGAAATAGGGGTAACCCTGTTCCGACCATTGCACCCATTGATGAGGGACGGGCGCCAGGCGCCCATCTTGCATGGTGAAGAACGAATAGAGCCCGCTCTGCTTTCCATGCAGGACTTTGAAGGTGTCGCCGGTAAGCGTAATGATCTGGGCGTGCAAAGGGCCTGACAGGGCCAGCAGAGGAAATAGCAGGGCGGCCGTCAACGTCGGCAAGCGTTTATTATTCTTCATGTTTTACATCACTGGGCCGGTACAAGCTTACATGATGCGCGTTTAAACCGGGCCGTCAATGGCCCGGTAAACGGGTGGTCAGTTTGCCAGCTCAGGGCGGTCGGAGAAATGCTCAAGTGCCTGCGGATTGGCCAGGGCATTGCCGTTGGTTACCGGGCGCCCGTGGATCACTTCCCGGACTGCCAGTTCGACAATTTTACCGCTGACCGTGCGTGGAATTTCCGGCACCTCGGCAATCACCGCCGGGACATGGCGGGGCGTGGCACCTTCACGGATCGCTTTGCGGATTCGCGTCTGTAGTGCCTCGCTGAGATCGACGCCATCGGCCAGCACCACAAACAGCACTACGCGCACATCCCCTTGCCACTCCTGGCCGACCACAATGGCTTCACGGATCGCATCCAGGGTTTCCACCTGACGGTAGATTTCTGCTGTGCCGATGCGAACGCCGCCTGGGTTGAGCACTGCATCGGAACGGCCGTGAATGATCAGCCCGCAGTGTTGCTCATGGGGCACCAGCTGGGCGTAATCCCCATGGGCCCAGACGCCGTCAAAACGTGCGAAGTAAGCCTTGTGGAAACGGCTGCCATCCGGGTCGTTCCAGAACTGTATCGGGCAGCAAGGGAAGGGCTGTCGACACACCAGTTCGCCCTTGCTGTCCGCCAGCGGTTCGCCGTCGTCGTCAAACACGGCCACGTCCATGCCCAGGCCTGGGCACTGCAATTCGCCGCGGTAGACCGGCAGCAACGGGTTGCCGAGAGCAAAGCAGGAAATAATATCGGTACCGCCGGAAATGGAGCTGACCAGCAGATTCGCTTTCACCTGCTCATAGAGATAGTCATAACTCTCGTGGAGCAAGGGGGAGCCGGTGGAGAAGAGCGTGCCCAGGGTGGCCAGATCATGGCTTTCGCGGGGCTTGAGGCCAGATTTCTCCACGGCCTGGATGAACTTGGCGCTGGTGCCGAAATGGGTAATGGCTTCGTCATCCACCAGATCGAACAGCCGGGCGGTGTTCGGGTAGGCCGGGTTGCCATCGTAGAGCACCAGGGTGGCACCGGTATGCAGACCACACAGCAACCAGTTCCACATCATCCAGCCGCAGGTGGTGAAATAGAACAGGGTGTCATCTGCGCCCACGTCCGCATGCAGCTGCAATTCCTTGGTCTGCTGCAGCAGGGTGCCGCCGGCGCCATGAACGATGCATTTGGGCTGCCCGGTGGTGCCGGAGGAATAGAGAATGAACAGCGGATGATTGAACGGCAGTGCGGCGAAGTCCGGTGCCGGCCCGGCACTGTCGAGCCAGGTTTGCCAGATGAGTGCCCGTCGCACCGGTGTACTGTTGCCCTTGCCGGGCACCACCACCATCAATGCCGGTTTCAGGGCATCATGCAGGGCGTCGATTCGCTCGCCCAGGTCGATCCATTTGCCGTTGTAGTGATAGCCATCACAGGCTAGCAGCACGGTGGGTTCGATCTGGCCGAAGCGGTCCAGCACGCCGGATACGCCAAAGTCCGGCGAACAGGATGACCATACCGCGCCGATCCAGGCAGCGCCCAGGGCGGCGATCACCGTCTCAATACGATTGGGCATGTAGCCGGCGACCCGGTCGCCTGGTTTAACGCCGGCAGCCTGCAATTGGGCAGCCACCTTGCCGGCGGCTACACGCAGATCGGCGTAACTGACCTCGGTGCGGGTGCCGTCTTCCAGCACGCTGATCAGGGCCGGGTGAGTATCGTTGCGGTGTAACAGGTTTTCCGCATAGTTCAGCTTAGCTTGCGGAAACCAGCGGGTGTCCTGGAAACGGTCGCGGCGTGTGAGTACGGTGTTGCCGGGCTCACCCACCAGACCACAGAAGTCCCACACCTGTTGCCAGAATGCCTCCGGTTGCTCCACTGACCAGGCATGCAGGGCATTGTAGTCGTCCAGCGGCTGGCCACTGTGGTGGCGGGCCTGTTCCCAGAATCTGGCCAGTCGGCTGTTCTGTTGTGCTTCACCCGGTTGCCAAAGCGGTGCGGCCATTGTGTTCTCCCAAGGGTCTGGTGTCCGGCAGCAGGTGTCCGGCGGTTTCAATCAGGTTGGTCATCGCGGCCGAAAGGCCGCGATTGTCAGTCGTCAGCGGTCTCTTCAAATTCCACCAGCAGGGTGCCTTCGCTGACGCTGTCGCCGACTGCCACATGAAAGTCATGCACTGTCCCCGGCACCGTAGCGCGCAGGGTGTGCTCCATCTTCATGGCCTCCAGTGTAATCACCGCATCGCCAGCAGCAACGGTATCGCCGGCCGACACGTGCAGGGCCACGATAGTGCCGCTCATGGGCGCGATGAAGCCGGCTTCTTCGTCGTGCCGGGCACTCTCACGGCTGGGGTTCAATGTGACCGCATGGGGCTGGCCGGCCACGAACAACAGCAGGGTGTGATCACCTTTGCGGGCATGGCGTGCGCGCAGACCAAGGTTTCCCCAATGCAGGGTGATGTCGTGATCCGTGAGAGTGACACTGAGAGGCGCTTGCTGGTCGCCCACGGCGGCACAGCCGTCCTGCTCGCGAACGGTTACCAGGTCGCCATCGACTTGAAGTAGCGTCTGCCGGAAACGCCTGCCCAGCGGCCGCCAGCCCTGCAGGCTTTGCCAGGGGGAGCTGCTGGCGTTGGTGGCGGCGAATACCTGGCTGGCGGCCAGGGCCAGCAGCGCTGGATCAGTCCCGGTGGCCTCCAGCAGTTTCGGGCGGTGTTCCAGAAGACGGGTATCCAGTTCGCCACCGGCAAAGGCATCGTCGTTGAGCACCCGGTGCAGGAAGGGAGCGTTGTGATGGATGCCGGTCAGTTCCAGGGCTTCCAGAGCAGTGATCAGTTTCTGGCGGGCCTCATTGCGAGACGCACCATGGCAGATCAACTTGGCGATCATGGGATCGTAATGATCGTCTACCCGGTCGCCATTCTCATAACCGGCATCCACCCGGGCCACCTCATGGGGCCAACGCAGGTGGCTGAGCAGACCGGAGGAGGGCAGGAAGCCCTGTTCCGGATTTTCCGCATACAGCCGCACTTCCATGGCGTGGCCATGGCGTGTGATGTGACCCTGTGCCTTGGGTAATGGTTCGCCAGCGGCGACTGCAAGCTGCCAGGCCACCAGATCCTCGCCGGTGATCATCTCCGTCACCGGGTGTTCCACTTGCAGGCGGGTGTTCATTTCCATGAAGTAGAACTGGCCATCGGGACCGTAAAGGAACTCGACGGTACCGGCACCACGGTAATCAATGGCCTTGGCGGCCTGAACGGCGGCGTGACCGAAGGCTTCCCGGGTGGCCTCGTCCAGTCCCGGTGCCGGCGCTTCTTCAATGATTTTTTGATGTCGGCGCTGTACCGAACAGTCGCGCTCGAAAAGGTGCACGGCATTGCCGTGATTGTCGGCGAATACCTGCACTTCCACGTGGCGAGCGGTGGGCAGATAGCGTTCCAGTAGCACCCGGTCATCGCCGAAGGCGCCGCTGGCTTCGCGGCGTGCCGCCGCCAGTGCTTCGGTGAACTCGTTGGCGCTGTTGACCACACGCATACCCTTGCCACCACCACCGGCGACGGCCTTGATCAGTAGCGGGAAACCCACCTGCTCGCTGGCGCGAACCAGGTCGTCATCACTGGCGCCTTCTTCATCGAAACCGGGCAATACCGGCACGCCACTGCTCGCCATCAATTGTCGGGCGGCGGCTTTGTCGCCCATGACCTCGATGGCGCGGGCATTGGGGCCGACAAAGATGATGCCTGCCTTTTCGCAGGCGGCGGCAAAGGCGGTGTTCTCGGAAAGGAATCCGTAACCCGGATGAATGGCATCGGCGCCGGTATCTTTGGCGGCGGCGATGACCTTGTCGATCACCAGGTAGCTTTCCCGCGCTGGTGCCGGGCCCAGGCATACTGCCTGATCCGCTTCACGCACATGGGGCAGGGTGGCATCCGCTTCCGAGTAGACCGCCACGGTAGCGATGCCTTGCTGACGGCAGGTGCGGATAATGCGCCGGGCAATTTCGCCACGGTTGGCGATCAGGAGTTTTTTTATCTGTGCCATGTTGTTGCCTTTGTCCTGCCGTAGGAGCGTCGCTGGCGGCGCGATTCCGGCATGGGTTATCGCGCCGCCAGGGGCGCTCCTACGGATAGTGGATCAGATCCAATTTGGGCTTCGTTTTTCCAGAAAGGCACTCAGCCCTTCCTGGCCTTCTTCGCTGGTACGCAGCCTGGCGATGAGGTCGGCGGTGTCGTTGAGCATGTTCTGATCGACAGGGCCGTCGCTGACACGGGCGATCAGGTTGCGTGCCGCGATCTGGGCCCGGGGGCCGGCGCTGAGCAGGGCGCTGGTGAGGGTGTTGACTGCCTCATCCAGTTCATTTTCCGGTACCACTTCGTGGGCAAGCCCAAGCGCCACCGCCTTGCTGGCAGGAATGACCTCGGCGGTCATGAAATAGCGATTGGCCTGGCGGGCGCCCATGGCGCGGACCACATAGGGGCTGATCACAGCCGGTACGATGCCCAGCTTCACCTCGCTAAGACAGAAGCGGGCATTGTCGGCAGCCACCGCCATGTCAGCGGCGCAGATCAGACCCAGAGCGCCTCCGAAGGCGGCACCCTGCACCCGGGCGATGACAGGTTTGGAGCACTGGTCGATGGCCTGCATCAGTCGCGCCAGTTTCAGTGCATCATCCCGGTTCTGGTCCGCATCCAGCTTGCCCATGGCGCGCATCCAGTTGAGATCGGCGCCGGCAGAAAAATGGTTACCGGCGGCCTGCAACACCACAACGCGCACGCTGTCATCGCTGCCGACGTGTTCAAACGCATCGGTGAGAGAGGCGATAATGGTGTCGTCGAAGGCGTTGCGCTTGTCCGGATTGTCCAGCGTAATGCGGGCCACCGGGCCTTCGATCTGTGTTGTTACGCTCATATCCTGCTCCAGGTTTTAGCATGTTGCGTGAAGCGTGCCTGCGTACAAGCGTCCCCGTCACATCCGAAACACGCCATAACGCGTCTCTTCAATCGGTGCGTTCAAGCTGGCAGAGATGGCCAGCCCGAGTACGTCACGGGTATCCGCCGGATCAATGACGCCGTCGTCCCACAGTCGTGCGCTGGCGTACCAGGGTTGCGCCATTTCCTCGTAGCGCTCGGTCATGTCTGCCTGAAATGCCGTCGCTTCCTCGTCACTCCATTGCTGACCTTTCTTCTTCAGCGAAGCCTGCTTGACCTGGGTGAGGACGCTGGCAGCCTGTTCACCGCCCATCACGCAAATACGGGCATTGGGCCACATGAACATGAAGCGTGGATCGTAGGCGCGCCCGCACATGCCGTAATTCCCGGCACCGAAGCTGCCACCAGTGATCACGGTAAATTTGGGCACGCTGGCACAGGCCACGGCGTTGACCATCTTGGCGCCATGTTTGGCGATCCCTTCGGACTCGTATTTCTTGCCCACCATGAAACCGGTGATGTTCTGCAGGAACAGCAGCGGAATCTTTCGCTGATTACACAGCTCGATAAAGTGCGCGCCTTTCTGGGCAGATTCGGAGTAGAGCACCCCATCGTTGGCGAGAATGCCCACCGGGTAGCCGTGGATGTGTGCAAAGCCGCACACCAGGGTGGTGCCGTAGCGAGCCTTGAATTCATCCAGTTCGGAGCCGTCTACCATACGGGCAATCAGTTCCCGCGCGGGCATGGGCTGGCGGGTAGTGGTGGGGATGACGCCGTAGAGTTCCTTGGAATCGTAGGCAGGCGGGCGTACCGCCTGACGGTTTACCTGATCCGGTTTGTGCCAGTTCAGGTGCGCGATGGAGCGACGTGCCAGCTCCAGGGCGTGGGGTTCGTCATCGGCCAAATGGTCGGCCACCCCGGACTGCTCACAGTGAAGATTGGCACCGCCCAGCTCTTCGGCGGTGACCACCTCACCGGTGGCGGCCTTCACCAGGGGTGGGCCGGCCAGGAAGATGGTGGCCTGTTCCTTCACCATGATCACTTCGTCTGCCATGGCTGGCACGTAGGCGCCGCCGGCGGTGCAGGAGCCCAGCACCACACTGATCTGGGGAATGCCCCGGGCAGACATGTTGGCCATGTTGAAGAAAATGCGGCCGAAGTGATCACGATCCGGGAAAACTTCGTCCTGACGGGGCAGGTTGGCGCCGCCGGAATCCACCAGATAGACACAGGGCAGACGGTTTTCGGCGGCAATGGCCTGAGCGCGCAGGTGTTTCTTCACGGTCAGCGGGTAGTAGCTGCCGCCTTTTACTGAGGGGTCGTTGGCGACGATCATGCATTCCACACCGTGGATCTGACCGATGCCGCCCACACAGCCTGCTGCCGGAACGTCTTCACCATAGACGCCTTCAGCAGCCAGGGCGGAAATCTCCAGGAACGGCGAGCCCGGGTCCAGTAGAAGATTAATGCGCTCCCGCACCGGCAGTTTGCCGCGTTCGCGCAGACGTTGCTCGGCGGCCTCACCACCGCCGTGGGCGATGTGGTCCAGTTTGTCCTGAAGCTGCTGGCGCAGTGTCAGGTTGTGTTCCCGATTGGCCTGGAATTCCGGGCTGGCGGGATTGATCTGGCTATTGATCTTGGGCATAGGAGTCTCGCAAAAACCGTTTCTTACCACAGAGGTCACTGAGCACACAGAGACCAGGTTTTCCTCAGTGAACTCTGTGCCCTCTGTGGTGAAAATTTCTTTTGCTGGCCTGGTCAGGCGGTCTCGTTAAACAGCTCGCGACCGATCAGCATGCGACGAATTTCACTGGTGCCGGCGCCGATTTCATAGAGCTTGGCGTCACGCAGCAGTCGGCCGGTGTTGTAATCATTGATGTAGCCGTTGCCGCCCAGGGTCTGGATCGCTTCCAGGGCCATTTTTGTGGCGTTCTCGGCGCAGTAGAGAATCACGCCGGCGGCATCCTTGCGGTTGGTTTCACCGCGGTCGCAGGCCTGGGCCACGTGATAGAGATAGCTGCGGCTGGTGTTGAGCATCACGTACATGTCGGCGATCTTGCCCTGCATCAGCTGGAATTCGCCGATGGCCTGGCCGAATTGTTTGCGTTCATGGATGTAGGGCACCACCTCATCCATGCAGGCCTGCATCACGCCCACCGGACCACCGGACAGAATGGTGCGCTCATAGTCCAAGCCGCTCATCAGTACCTTTACGCCCTCATTTTCCTTGCCAAGGATGTTCTCGGCGGGGACTTCGCAGTCTTCAAACACCAGCTCGCAAGTGTTGGAGCCACGCATACCCAGCTTGTCCAGCTTCTGGGCCCGGGAGAAACCGGGGAAGTCACGCTCGACGATGAAAGCCGTAATGCCACGGGGGCCCGCGCTGGTATCAGTCTTGGCATAAATTACGTAGGTGTGGGCGTCAGGGCCGTTGGTGATCCACATCTTGTTGCCATTGAGGATGTAGCGGTCGCCTTTCTTTTCGGCGCGCAGTTTCATGCTCACTACATCAGAGCCGGCGCCGGGCTCGCTCATGGCCAGAGCGCCGATGTGCTCGCCGCTGATCAGTTTGGGCAGGTACTTGTCTTTCTGCTCAGCGCTGCCGTTGATGGCAATCTGGTTAACACACAGATTGGAATGGGCGCCGTAGGACAAGCCGATGGAGGCAGAGGCGCGGGAAATCTCTTCCACCACGATGGTGTGGGCCAGATAGCCCATATTGGCGCCGCCGTATTCTTCGCCGGCAGTAATCCCAAGAAGGCCCAGGTCACCCATCTTCTTCCACATCTCCAGGGGGAACTCGTTACTGCGGTCGATCTCGGCGGCAATGGGAGCGATTTCCTTCTGGGCGAAGGCGCGGGCCGTATCACGCAGGGCGTCAATGGTTTCGCCCAGGTGGAAGTTGAAGGTGCTGTTAAACATTTTCCTTGGACTCCAGTTGGTTAAGACTTTCCAGGCAGCGTTGTTCTGCGTTATCCAGTTCCTGTTGCAGTAGCTGGATATCACGCAGTTGCTGATCAAGCTGTACGCGGCGCTGGTGAATTTTTTCCTGTAAGGCGAGCAACTGGCTGCGATTGTCGCTTTGGGGCTGGTACATGCCGATCAGTTCGCGGGATTCGGCCAGCGAGAAGCCCAGGCGCTTTCCACGCAGAATCAGTTTCAGGGTGACCCGGTCGGCGGGGGTGTAGACCCGTGTCTGCCCGCGGCGCTCCGGAGCTACCAGGCCCTGGTCTTCGTAAAAGCGGATGGTGCGGGTGGTGACATCAAATTCCCGGGCCAGCTCGCCGATGCTGTAGGTCTGTTTTTTGCTCATGGCAAAAGAGTAGGGGAAGTTTACGTTAACGTAAAGTATCTGATTTTGGCCCTTTCGGTCCGTGACAGAGTGTTTACCCCTGCCTAGACTGCGGCTACCGAATATGGGGGATACGCATGAAAGACGCATGGAGTCGCTGGGTGGTGGCACATCCGGTGTGGGTACTGCTGGCCTGCACGGGCCTGTGCCTTGCCATGGCCGGTGGCATGAGCCACTTCCATAACAACAACGATCCACGGATTTTCTTCACGGAAGAGAACCCGGACTTCAAACGCTTTGTGTCCCTGGAAGACAGCTTCACGGCCAACGAGATGGTGTTGTTTGTGGTGCATCCGAAAAATGACCGGGTGTTTGAACCGCAAACGCTGGCGGCCATTGAAGCCCTGACCGACGATGCCTGGACGTTGCCACATTCCACCCGGGTGGACTCGCTGACCAACTTTCAGCACACGGAAGTGGAGGGCGATGACCTCTTTGTTGCCCCGCTGGTGGAAGATGCGCTTTCCATGTCGGCGGAGGATATCGAGCAAGCCCGTGAGATCGCCCTGGACGAGCCCGCGCTGGTCGGCCGACTCGTCTCGGACAAGGGGCATGTGGCCGGGGTGGTTGCCACGGTCACCATGGGGGAGGGCAATACCGAGGCCCCGGAAATCACTGCCGCCGCCCGGGAAATGGCGCGGGCCTATGGTGAGCAATACCCGGACATCGAATTCATGGTGACCGGTACCGTGGTGTTCTCCCAAGCCTCTGCTGAAGCTACGGAGCAGTCCATGGCGACCACGCTGCCACTGGCATTTTTGGTAATGCTGCTGTGTCTCTGGCTGATCCTGCGTAGTGCCATGTTTGTGGCGGTGACCGTGGTGGTGATCGCCTTCTCGATTGCCTCGGCCATGGGGATTGCCATGTGGCTGGGTATCGAGTTCTCGCCCATCGTGGGTATGGCGCCGGCCATGATCCTGACCCTGGCGGTGGCGGATTCCGTGCATCTTCTCGCCAGCTATCGGCATGAGCGTCTGCAGGGAATTGCCAAGACGCCGGCGCTGCTGGAAAGCCTGCGTATCAATCTGCAACCAATCTGGTTGACCAGCCTGACAACGGCGATCGGCTTTGCCATTCTCAATTTTTCCGAATCACAACCGTTCCGGGCGCTGGGCAATGTGGTGCTGATCGGGGTGCTGCTGGCCTTTGTGTTCTCGGTACTGCTGCTGCCGGCGCTCGTGATGCTGTTGCCGCACCGCATCGAGCCGGGCAGACAGCGTGATTATGCCCCCTGGATGAGCGCACTGGCCGGTCATCTCAGCCGTCATTACAAGCGCTGGTTGGCAGGCATGTCGGTTGTCGTGGTGGTGTTGACGGCGAGCGTGGGGCTTAACCGTACCAACGATGTGTTCAACGAATACTTTGACGAGACCTTCGAGGTAAGGCGGGTCAACGATTTTGCCATGTCGGAAATGACCGGCATGCACCGTATTGATTATGCGGTGCCCTCCGGTGAGTCCGGCGGCACCATGGAGCCTGAATATCTTCAGCATCTTGATGATCTGATGACCTGGCTGGAGCAGCAGGATGAAGTGGTCTACGCCACCTCCTATACCAATGTGATCAAACGCCTTAACCGGGACTTGCACGGCGGTGACCCTGCTTACTATCGCATTCCGGACTCCCGGGAACTGATTTCCCAGTACACCCTGTTGTACGAGTTGTCCCTGCCCCAGGGGCTGGGCCTGGAAGACCAGCTCGATATCGACAAACGCCAGGCTCGCGCTATCGTGGTACTGGAAAACATCGGCTCAAAGCCGGTGCTGGATTTCAACGACCGGGTTGAGCAGTGGATGCAGGATAACTGGCCCGCGGCCATGCAAACCAAAGGGACAGGCATGGATATCCTGTTCGGCCGGGTCACCATGCGTAATATCGAAAGCATGCTGGGCGGCGCCCTGATCGCACTGATCAGTGTCTCGCTATTGCTGATCTTCGCCCTGCGCTCGGTTCGCTATGGTCTGTTGTCGTTGATTCCCAACCTGTTGCCGGCGGCCATGGCGTTTGGTCTCTGGGGGCTGATCAATGGAGAAATCGGTCTGGCGGTATCGGTGGTGGCCTGTATGACCCTGGGGATCGTGGTGGACGATACGGTGCACTTTCTCAGCAAGTATGTGCGTGCCAAACGGGAGCTGGGCCTGAATACGGAGAAAGCCGTGGACTATGCTTTCCGGACCGTGGGAGTGGCCTTGGTAGCCACCTCGGTGGTGCTGGTGGCCAATTTCGCGATTATTGGCACCAGCCACTTCTATCCCAATGCCAGCATGGGGTTGCTGTCGGCGATCACCATTGCCATGGCGCTGTTTGTGGACTTTTTCTTCTTTGTACCGTTACTGATTGCCCTGGATCGTGCGCGGCGGAGTAGCCAGCCCGGAAAAGCAGTGCTAACGTAGCGCCACATTGTCCGGAAACGTTCCACGGAACAAGACACGGTGACATACAAGAAAGATCGCAAGGTTCTCAAGCGCGTCGATTACGGGGCCGCCAAGAACTCCCTGATGGGGGTGTTGGCGGCCCTTCTGATTTATGCCCTGGTTTTTGCCTGGGGGCAGGTCTATCAGAGTTTCGAACTCGAAGCGCTCATCGGAGGCGGGGCCGTTCTGGCTGTCACCGCCTATCGACTATGGCTGGTTGCCCGTTTCGATGCCCTCTACGGCTCGGGGCCGGCACGCTGGCGCAAGCTGTTTGGCGCGGGTTTGGCCATGCATGCCCTGCTGTGGGGTATCCTGCCGGCCTGGCTGGCCTGGCGACTTGGTTCCGGTTTCAACTTCTTCGCGGTACTGCTTTATAACGTGGGTGTTACCACGGCACTGGGTAGCTCCTGGATGGCCGGTCTGCGGGTGCGTCAGGCGTATATCGTGTTGATGTTCCTGCCCACGGTGCTGGTGCTGCTGATCACCGGGTCGCTGCACGACTGGGTGATCGCGATCATGATCAGCATCTATGCGTTCTACCTGTTCCGGCTCTATCGCGGCCAGTATGAAACCTTCTGGCATGCCATGACCCGCGAACGCCGAGGACGGGGCGAAAGCAGCAGTCAGCAGCCAGTGCGCAGTAGTACGGAGGTGCAGCTCAGTCTGGTCTACCGCCTGGCCCACGAACTGCGCACACCGATGAATTCCCTGATGGGAATGATGTCCCTGCTGGAAGATACCCGTCTGGATGATGAGCAGAAGGATTACCTGCAAGTGGCCGGGCGTAGCGGCAAGCTGCTGTTGTCGCTGATTGATGACGTACTCGATTATTCCCGCATCCTGTCCCGGCGGGTCACTCTCAATTCCGAGTTCTTTGATTTCCGCACTGCCATTGAACAGGCGCTGGAAGCCTTTGGGCCCATGGCTCAGACCACGGGGCTGGAACTTACCTGTGTGATCGACCGGTTGCTCCCCAAACGCATTCGCGGCGACCGTGAGCGCCTCATGCAGGTGCTCAACAACCTGTTCAGCAATGCCATCAAATTCAGTGATAACGGCGAGATCCGCCTCGACGTGGATTTTACCGTGGAAAGCGAAAGCAACGGTGTGTTGCGGGTGCGGCTCAGCGACCAGGGCTCGGGCATGGATCCGGAAACCCTGCGCCACTTGTTCCAGGATCGCTTTATCGAAGAGGGCCAGGATGTCTACAGCAGCCGCCATACCGGCTTCGGCCTGCTGGTCTGCAAGGGCCTGATTGATGCCATGGGAGGCACTCTGGGCGCCGAGAGCGTACCAGGAGAGGGCTCCACCTTCTGGTTCACCGTGCCAGTGCAGATGCAGCCGGACATGCGCGAAGCCCAGGATCTGATACGAGCCCTTGATGGCGCCGAGGCCGTGGTAGTGGGCGCCGCCTCCGGTACCGTAGCCTGCCTGCAGGAAGAACTCGAGACGCTTGGTTGTCAGTGTTCCTCTGCCCAGGGCTATGACCATGCGTTGCAGGCCCTGCGGGCCGGTCACCGTGAGCACAGTGATTTTGACCTGCTGCTGGTGGATACCTGGACGCGGCCGGAACTGGCCCTGAACCTGTGCCGCAATGTGCTGGAAGATCCTTCCCTGCGACCGGTGCGGTTGGTGCTGCTGGCCACTATCGAAGAGCGCGGTACCCCGGCGGTGCAGAAGCTGATCGACAAACACGAACTGGTGGTGGTGGTGCGCCCGGCCCATCGCCGCAGTCTGCGCAATGCCCTGGCTCGCCTGGTGGGCCTGCAGCGTCAGCAACCGGTCGGCGATGCGCCAATGCAGACCCGTGAGGAGCGCCAGCGGCGCAAGCAGTTCCGGCTGATGCTGGTGGAAGATAACGAGGTCAACCAATTGGTGACTCGAGGCATGCTGAGCAAGCTGGGTTATCAGGTGAAAACCGTCAGTAATGGGGAAACAGCACTGGCCCTGGTAAACCAGGAAGGGTTTGACCTGATCCTGATGGATTGCATGATGCCGGAAATGGACGGCTTTGAAGTGACCCGGCGGCTGCGCGATCGCGAGAAGCAGAACGATGGAGCGCGTACACCGGTTGTGGCGATTACCGCCAATACGGCGGAAGGCGTGCAAGCGCGTTGTCTGGCGGCGGGAATGGATGATTTTCTGGCCAAACCGGTGCATCTGGACGCACTGGAAACGGTTCTACGGCGCTGGTTGCCTGCGGAGCCGGATCTTGATGAGGATGATGAATGACAAGAAAAGCCTTGCTGCTGGGGGCCACCGGACTGGTCGGTAACGACTGTCTTGCCAATCTGCTGGAAAGTGATGAGTACGAACAGGTACGGGTACTTTGCCGTCGACCCCTTTCCATAGAACATCCCAAACTGGATGTTCAGGTGGTTGATCTGGATAAGATGGAAGCCTGCCAGTCGTATTTTCAGGTAGATGATGTGTTTTGCTGCCTGGGCACGACCATGAAGAAGGCCGGGTCCCGGCAAGCCTTCCGCCATGTTGACCATGATCTGGTGGTACTGGCCGGCCAGATGGCCCTGCGCGCCGGCGTGCAGCGTTTTCTGGTAGTGTCGGCCGTCAATGCCAATGCCCGCTCCCCGTTTTTTTATGCCCGGGTAAAAGGCCAGATGGAAAAAGCGCTGGTTAAACTGGAATTGCCGTTACTGGCTATCCTCCAGCCCTCCCTGCTGCGCGGGCAGCGAAATGACCGGCGGCCGGCGGAGGACTGGGGCAATATCTTCAATCGCGTGATCGAGCCGCTAACCCGCTGGACTGATGCCCATTGGCTGCCGGTGGACAGCCAGAAGGTGGCGGATGCCATGGTAGGCATGGCCCTGGAGGGGCCGCAGACCGGTCTCTACAAACTACGCTACCGGGATTTTCTGGTGTTTGCCGGCAAGTTCCGTAACCAACGAGAAGTGAAAGGCGAATAGGGCTGTTGGATGCAACGGCGCGAATCTGGCCGCCACTCTGTAACACCTTTCTCACCACTGTTTTAAGGAGTCAGTATGACCTTTGTGACCTGCGATCTCTGTGATGACAATGCCGACAGCGTGTCTGTGGTAACCGGCCATAACTGGTTCAGCTACGGTGGACGCAGTGCTTTCGGCGGTGAAATCGTCACGGTGAAATGTTTCGAGGACAACAGCCGAGTCAAAGAACACCTGGGTACCGACGGTAAGGGCAAGGTGCTGGTGGTTGACGGTGGCGGGAGTCTCCGCAACGCCCTGATTGGCGACATGATTGCCGAAAACGCGGTCAAGAATGGCTGGGAAGGGGTGATCATCTACGGTGCCTGCCGGGATGTGGACGAACTGGCCAAGCTGGATCTTGGGGTTGTCACTCTGGGCTGTGTACCGATCAAATCGGTGCGCCGCGGGGAAGGTCAACTTGATATTAATGTGACCTTCGGTGGCGTTACCTTTAAATCCGGCGAGTATATATACGCAGATAACAACGGCATTATTACTGCGCCTAAGGCTTTACTGTAATTTACTGCCTGATACCCGGGTTGCCGGGCACCCGGGCCGGTTTCAGGCCGAAACTCTCTTTGGCCTGAATGTCTCTCAGGTAAAGCATCAGACCATTTTCTGCTTCTTCGCGGCTACTGAAGGGGCCTTCGACGGTATTTTCCCTTGTGGCGAAGTACCACTGACTACCTTCGGTGAAAAAGCGGTCACTACGAAACCTGGTGCAGGTCGTTAAATCCTCTTTTCTTCGGTTCATTGCGTATCCCCCATAGGTTTATATTTTTCCTGCAAAATTACTCCTATTGGGATTGGTTTGGCCACAGCCGTTCGTCTTATGCTGATATGGGGTGGAATGCAGTGGTCTTATAGCTGTTTTCTGCTATAAAGGAAGCTGGTTGCGCCAGCCTATGACGGAACGTCAGGCAGAGGAACCCGGCCCGTTGGTCGTCAATAACAGGGAAGCCTTATGCTCAAGTCCATTAAAGTGGCGGACTATATGACCCGCCGCCTGGTTACCATCACACCGGAAATGTCGGTTAACGAAGCCATTCGTGTGTTTCTGGAACACAAGATTTCCGGTGCGCCTGTGGTTGATGAAAATGGCCATCTGGCGGGTGTCTTCTCTGAATCCGACTGCCTGAAAGGCGCTCTGGAAGCCAGCTACCATGGCACGGAAATCGGGCCGGTGAAGGAATACATGAGTGTGGACCTGCAGACGGTTACCGGGGAAACATCCATTCTGGATGTAGCGGAAGTGTTTCTGGCAGATCATCGCCGGCGTTTGCCGGTGCTGGAAGGTGGTCGCCTGGTGGGACAAATCAGCCGCCGTGATCTGTTACGCGCCATGGATGATTTCAGTCGTCGGCACACCCTGTAATTTATTGGCAACAATCCTAAGGGGGGGGAACCATGAATCAGCCTTATCAGGCTCCATCGGCGGAGCTGTCCGCAAATGTTGACGAAAGCTATCAACCAAAGTTCCTTGCAGCATCAGGCCGTATCGGTCGCATGCGTTATGTGGTCTATGCCTTTGGTCTGACCATGCTGTCCTATTTGGCGATAGCCGTCGTGGGAGGCATTCTTGCCGCGATTATGGGCGGCTTTGACGGCGCTTCAGCCAATTCCGGGGCCACCATGCTGCTGGGCTTTCTTGCCATGGTAGTGATGCTGTTTATTCTGGTAATGACGGTGATCTATGCAATCCGCCGCTTGAATGACATCAATGCCAGCGGTTGGTTTGTACTGTTATTTCTAGTTCCCATTGTGAACCTGATCATGGGGTTGCTGTTGATCTTCATGCCGGGCACCAAGGGGCCGAACAAATTCGGGCCCAGACCGGTTGCCAACAGCGGCGGTGTGATAGCGGCTTTTGTTGTGGTGGCGGTCTTGTTCGTGGGGTACATCGGCGTACTGATGGCAGTGGCCGTGCCGGCCTACAACCAATATGTGGAGCGTGCCCAGGCTGCTTCTGAAATGCAGTACGACTACGACTACTGAGCAATAGCGCTGCATACATTGACCATAAAAAAAGGGGCTCCGGAGAGCCCCTTTTTCATGCCTGCAAAACCTTACGGCAGCAGGTGGGAAACGGCGTCACGTTCTTCCGCCAGTTCCTTCTCGGTGGCTTCCATCTTGCCACGGGAGAAATCGTTCACTTCCAGACCCTGAACGATGCTCCAGTCGCCATCCTTGCAAGTGCAGGGGAAGGAGTAGATCAGGCCTTCCTGGATGCCGTAGGAACCGTCGCTGTAGATGCCCATGGACACCCAGTCACCGTCGGCAGTACCGAGGGCCCAGGAACGCATGTGATCAACAGCTGCGGAGCCAGCGGAAGCAGCAGAAGATGCGCCGCGGGCCTTGATGATGGCGGCACCACGCTGCTGTACTTCCGGAATGTAGGTGCCTTCGTACCAGTCTTGCTCAACCTGGTCGATGGCTACCTTGCCGTCCACTTCGCAGTGGTGCAGGTCCGGGTACTGAGTGGAAGAGTGGTTGCCCCAGATGGTCATCTTGGTGATGTCGTTGACCGTCTTGCCCAGTTTGTTGGCCAGTTGCGCCATGCCACGGTTGTGGTCCAGGCGGGTCATGGCAGTAAACTGACGCGGGTTGATGTCCGGCGCATTGCGCTGGGCAATCAGGGCATTGGTGTTGGCCGGGTTACCGACAACCAGCACCTTGATGTCTTTGCTGGCGTTGTCGTTGATGGCTTTGCCCTGGGCTGAGAAGATTGCTGCATTGGCTTCCAGCAGATCTTTACGCTCCATGCCTGGACCACGCGGACGAGCACCAACCAGCAACGCGTAGTTGGCGTCCTTGAAGGCCACGTTGGCATCGTCGGTGCCAACAATGCCGGCGACCAGCGGGAAAGCACCATCTTCCAGTTCCATGATAACGCCCTTCAGGGCTTCCATGGCCGGGGTGATTTCCAGCAGTTGCAGAATAATGGGCTGGTCTTTGCCGAGCATGTCGCCGGAGGCGATACGGAACAGCAGGGAATAGCTGATTTGGCCAGCGGCGCCGGTAACGGCTACGCGTACGGGTGCTTTCATTAACAATCTCCTAGCTTTAATTCGGGAGAACTTATGGGGCTGAAACCAGGGGAGCCGCTGAGCAATGGCGAGTTCCGCCATGGGTCAGGGGTCCCGGACGGGGCGCATTATAAAGGAAGCACAGACCTATTCATACTTGGACCGAGGTCCTGACCCGGAGCGGACTGATTTGACACGAGGCAATGAATGACGAAATGGGATGTGGTGGTGGTTGGCGCCGGCCAGGCCGGTTGTGCCGCCGCCTGGGACCTGGCGGCGGCGGGGCAGCGTGTGCTGGTCTTGTCACGGCCTGCCGGGCAGGGCAAACCCTGCGCTGGTGGAGTGACGGCGAAGACCCTGAATCGCTACCGGTTTTCCATCGCCGCGGTGGTTCGTGAAGTGGTGTCCACGCTGTGGGTAGGTCGCTTTCCAGGTGACAGTCAGGCTTTGCAAGCTGCCAGCCCCTTCTGTGTGATGACCGAACGTGCCGAACTGGATGTGTTCTGCCGCCAACAGGCCCAGCAGCAGGGAGCCAGCTTTGCAGAAACCCGGGGAATTCAGTCCCTGCGCCAGGATGGACGCTCTGTCACCCTGACCACTCGCGAGGGCGAGCGCTTTCAGGCCAGCGCTGTGATTGCTGCCGATGGCGCCCACAGCCCGGTACGCAAACTGTTGGGGGAGCGCCGTTATGGCGGCGCCGTGGCCATCGAGGGATGTGTTCCTCGGGAGCAGCTCTCCCGGTATCCGGGCATGACACTGGATTTTGCGGCAATCAAAGGTGGCTACGGCTGGCTGTTTCCCAAGGGAGATCATGTCAACGTAGGGCTCTACGTGTGGCGTCAGGGTATTGCCTCGCCGAGCCGTGAGCAGCTTGATGGCTACAGTCAGCAACAGCTGGGCGTCCGTCCCTCGGGGGTACAGGGCTACCCGCTAGGTACCTGGCTGCCTCGTGCCCGTTTGTGTCAGGGCAGAATCCTGTTTGCCGGTGATGCGGCAGGTTGTACCGAAGCGTTGCTGGGAGAGGGGATTTATGGCGCCGTTCTCAGCGGCCAGCTGGCCGCCCAGGCAATTCTTGCCGGGCAACTGGCGAGCTATCCTCATTGGCTGGCGGGCTGGCGGGAAGAGGTGGTGACGGTGGAGCAGCTGGCGCGGCTCTTCTACCCGTTGATGCCTCTGTCCACTCGCATGTTGCAGGGCAATCTGGGGGAGACCCTGGTGGACGGGTTTGCCCGGGGGCTTACCCTGGGGCAGTGCAAGCGCCGCTGGCGCGGCGCATCAATGGTCGGGGGATAAGGCGCTGCCTGGTTGTTCCCGGTAGTGCACCGGGGTGACACCGAACCAGCGCTTGAAGGCCCGATTGAAAGCGCTTTGTTCCGAATAGCCCAGATCCAGGGCGATCTGGTTTACCGAGCGGTCGCTGTGCAATAACCAGTCACAGGCCAGGCGGCGGCGTTCATCTTCCAGCAGGCTGGAGAAATCCGTGTTTTCTGCTCGCAACTGGCGGCGCAGGGTCCAGGGCTTGATGCCCAATTGGTCGGCGATAGGTTCCAGTTGCGGGACACCTTGCTGCAGGCGTTTCTGAATCTCCAGGCGTACCTGTTCCAGCAGATTGTCGCGGGCATGGTACTGGGTGACCGCCCGCTGCATGCGAGAACGTGCCACCTTGTGCATTTCCGGATCTGCATCGCGCAGCGGCAAGTCCAGCAGGCTGGCATCGAGGACGATGGCATTCTGCGACTGCTCGAAGGCTACCTCACAGCGGAAGATTCGCTGGTATTCCTGCTCATCGCCCTGTGGTGGGTGGCGAAACAGCACCCTGGTCGGCGACATTTCCTTGCCGATCAGCCAGCGACCGTAAGTGATGGCGCCGGCGAAGTTGGCATCTATGCGAGCCGGATAAGTGACCAGGTCTTCCAGGTCGCTTTCCCAGATCAGCCACAGGGACTTGTTACGCCACTCGAAACGCAGCTGGGCACATTCACTGGTAACCTTGGTAAAGGGGATCATCAGCTCGATGGCGTCACCGAGGGTGGCGCTGGACATGCTGGCATAGCCGAGCTCGCCCATGAAGCGCGGGCGGATGCCTTCGCCCATGTGCAGACCGAAAAGCGGATCACCGCTCTCCTGCATAGCCTGCTTGAGTAGCTGGTTCTCTACCGTCATGGCAATGCGGGACTGGGGGTTTTCCAGATCGTCGTTGCTGATACCCTGATCCACCAGGGCACCACTCAGATCGACACCGGCACGCAGGGCGGCATCCAGCAGGAACTCAAGCCAGAAAGGGGCGACGGTACGTAATTTCAGTGAAGAAGACAGGCTGGCGGACATCTTGGCTCGCGTCGTTTTTGTTATCTGCAGAGGCTACTAGATAACGAGAGGCGGGCGGGGAAGTCAACGGTTCAGGTGAGACAAAGAGGAGAGAGCAGGGGCGGCGGTACCGCCCCTGAGACTGGCAAAAGCGATTACTTCGCTTCTTTGGCCAGCTTGTTGACCTTGCGAGTCAGGGTGGCCAACTTCTTGTTCAGGGCTTCTACCTCATCACGGGTGGGCAGACCCAGAGCGGAAGCAACCTTGCCGCGCACTTCGTCCAGCTGGGACGGCTGCTTCTTGGCAGTGGTTTTTTTCTGTGGCTTGGCCACGGCTTTCTGACGCTTCTCGCCAGTTTTCACCAGGGTCTGGAACAGCTCATTGCCGTTTTCTTCCAGACGGGAGTAAGCACCACGTACGGCGGTGTTCAGTTTTTCCAGAGCCGCTTTGGCTTCGGTGGTAACTTGTTCATAGCGCTCGTTGAGTTGCTCGATCGTAGCGTTGCTCATAGGGGGCTTCCCTCCGTAGAAAAAATGGATTAGCAAAGCCCTCTGGCGGTGGCTGCGAGGGCGTGAACAAGTGTAAGTCAGTATTCTGACAGTGTTGTTTATGTTGTCTAACAATTAAACACGAGGTTTGGCCTACTCATCAGTAGGTAATTTGCTAAGGTCTACATCCAGCCTGTGCGGGCTCAGCCATCGTGGCGTCTGCAGAACCATTTCCCGGCGAATGAAACACGTCGTCGGGTTTGGCTGGGCTGTCGGACAGAAATCAGAAAAGGATCCATCCATGTCAGCAGTGATTCGCCAGGGCCACTATCAAGGACTTGCCGATAACGGTGTCACCGAATACAGAGGCATTCCGTTTGCCTTGCCGCCGCTGGGTGAGCATCGCTTCAAGGCGCCCCGGCCGTTGCCGGACGCTGATAATCAGGTGACGGCGGATCAATATCCCCAGCCCTCGCTACAGATGAAGAACCCGTTGATGGGAGTTCACGAGTCCAGTGAAGACTGCCTGTACCTGAATATTTGGGTTCCTGAGGGAGAGGGGCCCTTTCCGGTGATGGTCTGGTTCCATGGCGGTGCCTATCTGGCCGGCTCCATTTCCCAGCCCCTGTATAACGGTGCGGAACTAGCCCGTAGCCAGCAGGTGGTGGTGGTGAATGCGGCCTATCGACTGGGGGCCATGGGCTTTGCCGATTTCACGGCGGTGGCGCCGGAGCTTCAGGCCGACAGAAATCTGGGGCTGCGGGATCAGCTGGCGGCTCTGGAGTGGGTGCAGGAAAACATCCGCGGTTTTGCCGGCGATGCCAATCGGGTCACCGTATTCGGGGAATCCGCCGGTGGCTTCAGTGTCTGTGCGCTACTGGCATGCCCGCGGGCGGCATCGCTGTTCCACGCTGCTATTGTCCAGTCCGGCGCGGCAGATTTTGTGCTGGCGCCGGAACAGGTCCGCAAGGTCACCGATGCCTTTGTGGCCGCTCTGCCCGGCGAAGGCAGTGCCGCAGAGAGGCTGCGCAACTGCACCGACAAAGACTGGATCAATGCCCAGAATCAGGCGGTAAAAGTGCTGGTGGACCGCGGCCTGCGAACGACAACGCCACAGTTCGCGATGAATTTTCTGCCCATGGTGGATGGAGATCTGTTGCCGCAGCTACCGATAGAAGCCATTGCCGCCGGCGCTGCCGCGGACAAGCGGCTGCTGGCCGGGGTCTGCCAGGATGAATATCACTTTTTCCAGTACGCCGGGGTGCTGGCCGGAACGGTAAAAATGGCATCCCTGCGGGACGTGGATGATCAGGAAATCCAGCGTCGCTTTGAACGGGGGCTGCCGGGCAATGGTGCCCGGGCGTTCGATTATTACCGCACCACGGTCAAGGCGGACCCACGTCGCAGTCCCCTGGACGTGTTTTCAGCCATGGAATCCGATCGTCTGTTCCGGGTGCCCACGGTACGTTTGCTGGATGCCCAGAGCCGCCACAATCCGGATTGCTGGGGATTCCAGTTTACCTGGCAGAGCGAGCCCTTTGGCTTGCCGCTGGGGGCTTGCCATGTGGTGGATGTGCCCTTTGTGTTTGGTGTCACCGATACTCCGGCGGGGATGTATTTCACCGGCGGCGGTGATGCGGCCAGAGCCCTGTCCCGGCAGGTGCAGGATGCCTGGGGGGCGTTTGCCCACGGTGATGATCCGGGCTGGCAGGGCTGGTCCGCCGGGCGGCAGGTGCGCCAGCTGGGACCGGGCGAGGAGATGGCCGGTTTGCTGGATGATGCTGCCGAAGCCCTCTGGGAAACCATCATTCCCGTCCCGAAGTAAGGGGGTGGTGTCCGACCGCCGGACATTTCTCAGAATCACCCAAAGCGCGTAGAATACCGCCCCCGCGCGGCCCCGGTGCCGCGCTATACTGGTTGTGATCTGCGACATTTTCGATGTGGGTGAGTAAGAGTGGTGAGTGGCATGAGCGTAGCAACATTGATCGAGCGCAAGGTTTCCGAGGCCGTCCCTGTGGCACATTTGGCTCTGGAAAACGAAAGCCACAAACACAGTGTGCCGCCCAATTCGGAAACCCACTTCAAGTTGGTGCTGGTGAGTGATGCCTTTGACGGCATGCTGCCGGTACGTCGCCACCAGCTGCTCTACAAGGTACTGGCCGACGAGCTGGCGGGCCCGGTGCATGCACTGGCGCTGCATACCTATACCGTGGCGGAGTGGCAGGCCAAAGGCGGCGAGGTGAGTGAATCTCCTGACTGTCTTGGCGGCAGCAAGCGGGACTCTTGAAGTGATTAAAACACGTCTCTGTTATCGCCTGGAATCCCGCTCAGCAAGGCGCGGGTTGCAGGCAGGGCTGGTTGTCCCTGGCAAGCCCCGCAACACTGCTGAGCGGGATTCCAGGCATAACCCTTCGGGTCGGGCTTTTCTCCCCGCTCCAGTGTGTTGTGATCTTTCAACATGCAACCCGCATGCTTTCAATTTCACGCCTTCTGGAGCGGGGAGAAAAGCCTCGGCAGAGGCGTGTTTTAATCATTTCAAGAGTCCATATCCGGAGTTCAAGGCGTGAGTCAGCATAAAGTGGAAAGGTCGGACAGCATTGTCGTTGCTGCCCTGTACAAGTTTGTCCGTCTGGATGATTTCGAGCAGTTGCGTGAGCCACTGCTGGCGCTGATGCTGGCGCAGGATGTTCGGGGTACTCTGTTGCTGGCCGGGGAAGGCATCAACGGCACCATCTCCGGGCCACGGTCCGGCATTGATACGGTGCTTGGCTGGCTCCGTGAGGATCCGCGACTGGCGGATCTGGAGCACAAGGAATCCTTCCACGACGAGCATCCCTTCCTGCGCACCAAGGTCAAACTCAAGAAGGAAATCGTCACCATGGGCGTGGAGGGGATCGATCCCAACCGCACCGTGGGTACTTACCTGAGCCCGGAAGAATGGAATGCGGTGATCAGTGATCCGGAAACCCTCCTGATCGATACCCGTAACGATTACGAAGTGGAAGTGGGCACCTTCAAGGGCGCCATCAATCCGGAAACCCGCACTTTTCGTGAGTTTCCTGACTATGTGAAAGACACGCTGGACCCGGCCAAACACAAGAAAGTGGCCATGTTCTGCACTGGCGGGATTCGTTGTGAAAAATCCACTGCCTACCTGAAAGAGCAGGGCTTTGATGAGGTCTATCACCTGAAGGGCGGCATCCTCAAATATCTGGAAGAGATGCCCAAGGAAGACTCCCTGTGGGAAGGCGAATGTTTTGTCTTCGACGAAAGAGTCACTGTCGATCACGATCTCAATCCTGGCGAATTCGACCAGTGCCATGCTTGCCGTCGTCCCATTAATGACGACGAAAAAGCATCGGAAAAATTCCAGCTTGGCGTCTCTTGTCCCAAGTGCTACAACGAGTCATCTCCAGAGCAGAAGGCGCGTTTCGCCGAACGCCAGAAGCAGATCGAACTGGCCCGCGCCCGGGGTCGCCAACATCGTGGCCAGAACCCCCGCAAGCCGTCCTGAGAGTCAAGGTTATCCCCAGCGTTAGCGAACTGTTGGCGCTTCTCTCATCCATGGCGTGACGGATTCGGGTTAGACTGGCGCTCATCGGATGTGGTCGTGGAGCTTCCATGAAGTGTTTGCTTGTCAGCCTGTTGGCGTTGGCCTCCACCATCGCAGCGGCTGAGCCCGTGCAGGTTGCTGTTTCTGCCAATTTTTCCTCCCCATTGAAACAACTGGTCCAGCGTTATCACCAGCAATACCCGCGGGCAGACATCCAGATCACGGTTGGCTCCACCGGCAAACTGGCGGCCCAGATTCGCCAGGGGGCGCCCTACGATATTTTCCTGGCTGCCGATGCTCGGCGGCCGCAGGAGCTTGCTTCCGAAGGGTGGATTGAGGCTGGCACAGTGCGCACCTATGCCATTGGCAGGCTGGTGCTATGGTCTCCGGATGCCGGAGCCGTTCTCGATGGCTCCTCACTGGTGGCCGGCATGGTGACCCCCGTGGCCATGGCCAATGCCCGTACCGCACCCTATGGCGAAGCCGCCGAGGCAATGCTGCAACAATTTCCACTTCCGGATTCGGTGACCCTGGTACAGGCGGAGAATGTGGCGCAGAGCTATCACTTTGCCCATAGTGGCGCCGCAGAGGCTGCCTTTGTGGGGTTAAGCCAGGTCCAGGACCAGGGAGGGCGACAGTGGCGTATTCCCGACGCGCTCTATCCACTAATACGTCAGCAGGGTGGTGTGCTGAGGGATATGCCTGCAGCACAGCATTTCTACGATTTTCTGTTTTCTGGCGAGGCTCAGGAAATAATACGCAGTCTGGGTTATCGCACCGATGAGGTCGCCGATGATGTTGAGTGATGGCGACTGGCTGGCCCTGTGGGTCGGGGTCAAACTGGCGGTGGTTACCACCCTCATCCTGCTTGTGGTATGTACGCCGCTGGCCTGGTGGCTGGCCCGGCGTCGCTTGCCGGGGCAGGCGCTACTGGAAGCTTTGCTGGCACTGCCCCTGGTGTTGCCGCCGTCGGTATTGGGGTTTTATCTTCTGATCGGGCTGGGACCGAGTGGTCCGGGCGGCTGGCTGGCGCAATGGGGCGGTGCCCGCTCTCTGGCGTTCAGCTTTACCGGCCTGGTGATCGGTTCGCTGGTCTATTCGCTGCCCTTTGTTCTGCAACCTCTCAAGAATGCCTTTGCGGCCATTGAGCCACGGCAACTGGATATGGCGGCGGTCTCTGGGGCCCGTCCCATGGACCGTTTTTTCTCGCTGGTGATTCCCCAGGCCCGACATGGCTATGCCAGTGCTGTGATTCTTGGTATTGCGCATACCCTCGGGGAATTTGGTGTGGTGCTGATGATCGGCGGCAGCCTGGCCGGGGAAACCCGGGTGGCCTCAGTGGCTCTCTATGAGCATGTAGAGGCGGGGGACTACGCCAGTGCTCATCGGTTGGCGGCGGTGCTGCTGGTGGCGTCGGTGTTAATGCTGTGGGCCCTGTTTCGCTGGCAACGCAAGCAGAACACCGGGGTGATGCCATGAGTCTGGCATTCTCCCTGTCCGGCCAGGTGGGGTCGTGCCGTTTGCAGGCGCAGGCGCAGCTTGCTGCCAATGGTGTGACGGTCCTGTTCGGCCCTTCCGGGTCCGGTAAAAGTACGTTGTTGCGAATGCTGGCCGGGCTTCAGGATTGCGATGGCGAGATTCGCTTCGGTGATCAGCTCTGGCAAACCGACGACGTCACGCTGCCGCCCTGGCAGCGCCCCCTGGGCATGATGTTTCAGGAGCCGACCCTGTTTCGCCATTTAAGTGTGCGCGGCAATCTGGACTACGTGGTGAAGCGTCGGGGAGCAGCAGGGGACCTGGACAGCGTGGTAAGTCAGACGCGTATTGAGGGCTTGCTGGCGCGTTCCGTGGAAACCCTTTCCGGGGGCGAGGCTCAGCGGGTGGCGCTGGCACGGGCGTTACTGGCCGGGCCGGAACTGCTGTTACTGGATGAACCCCTGTCGGCCCTGGATCACGGCCATAAGCAGGAACTGCTGAAGATGATCAGCGACATCGCCAGGCAGGTGCCGGTGATTTATGTCACCCATGATCTGGATGAGCTGCTGACCCTGTCGCGACAGGTCTGGCTGATGGAACAGGGACGCATCGTGGCCAGAGGCAAGTCTCACGAAGAACTGGCCCGGCTGGATGGGCCGCTGGCCCAGCGTGGCGATGCCACGGCCTTGCTGTACGGTGAACTGGGAGATTACGACAACCGGGATCATCTGCAGGCGGTGACCGTTGCACAACAGACATTCTGGCTACCGGCGGCGCAGCCGGTGTCTGGCGAAGAGCCGGTACGCCTTCGCATAGCCGCCCGGGATGTGAGCCTGTGTCGCCAGGCGCCGCAGGATTCCAGCATTCTTAATATCCATCCGGTGCAGGTGGCAGCCTTGCGCGAAGTAGGGCCGGGACAGGCCGTGGTACAGCTTGCTCTCGGGGATCAACGTTTGCTCGCCCGCATCTCCAGCCGCTCCGCCCGGGAGCTTGAGGTGTTCCCCGGGGCACGGCTTTATGCGCAGGTGAAGGCGGTGGCGTTGGGATAAGCTGGAAGCTACAACGCGAGCATGGCTTTGCGTGTTTTCAAAGCAAGAGGCCGCGCCCAAACTTTGGGCGCGGCCTCTTGCTCTCAAAATAAACAGAACCTTCAATCGCGTTGTAGCTTGTAGCTTGTAGCTTGTAGCTTGCAGCTAGAGGCTATTCTCCTCCCGCCTGGCTGCGCCAGTCTGCGGCCAGGCCGAAGCGTAGCTCGCCGGTGGTGATGGTGCTGGTACCGGAGAAGAAGAACATGGCCACGGTGATGATCTGCAGGCTGAGAATAACCCCCGGTGACCAGAGGGCTCCCAGGCCGGCAGCAAGATCCGGCGTCAGGCCCCCATGGGCAGGCAGGATCAGGCTGATGGCAATCCCATAGAGCGCGGCCAGCAACGCCATCATCTGGTATACCGAGAACAGTCTGCTGCCGCCACGATAGTCCGCCCGCAACGTTTCCGAATATACCCGCCACAACTGACTTCCTACCAGGCTCAGGGCAAAGGCCAGGGCAAATTGGCTGTGGAAGAAGAGGGCACTACAGACCAGCGCGAGCGCGGTATAAACCACGCATGTGACCGCCTGGATGGGGATCACTTTGACCGCTTCCATTTCCCCGGCAAAGGCAATCTTCTTGGTCTTGCCGATAAACACATGGTTCAGGGTACAGAACAGGCGTTGGGCCCAGCGCGGTGAATGGCGAAGGGCCTTTCCGTAACAACAGCCGAAGCTGATACACGCCAGCCGTCCGATGCCTTCACCCAGCACATAGGCAATCGACATGGCGGCCAGCAGGGGCAGAATCGGCAAGGCAGCCTGCCACCAGTACTGGCTGGCCAGGTCCGCCAGCCACAGGAACAGCGGGGCGATAATAATGCCGACAAAGCTGGCACCGCCGACGGTGAAGCCATGGCGGTTTTTTTCCACCACGGTGGCAATGATCTTGGCGGCGGGCAGGCAGATTGCCAGTATCCCGAGGGTCAGCAGCAGTGCCGTGCCCAGCGACACACCCGCGGAAGCAGTCAGCAGAATAAAGCAGGCAACACCGAGCCCGCCGGCGATACCGGTAAAGAGCCCGTAGAAGGTCAGGTTCAAACCCTGCCAGGAGCCGTCATGGTTTTTTTTCAGCGGTAACGAAGCCACGAATTGCCAGCGCTCTTCCGGCAGATGACGGAACAGAAAGCGAAAGCCTGCCCCGAAGATCAGGGCGCACCCCAACAGAAACAAATCCACAGCCATAGCGAGCTCCTTCAGCGGTAGCGTCAGGACCGAGCATGCGGCTGTATCAGTGCGGATCAATGACAGGCGGGTGACGGTTGCATGAAGGTGAAACGCGGCATCAGCCAACATGCGAGGAAGCGCGGACAATGCTTAAATAACGCGAGAGAGAAATGCTTAACGGATGTGCTGCGGGTTAATCTCGATTACGCAAAAAACACTCGGCGGCTTGCACGATCAGTTCGGTGACGGAGCGGTCTTCCATCAGGGCCTGCATTTTCAGGCGTTTGTGCAGATCGGCGGGGATATCGGCAGTGAGCCGGCGGTAGCCATCACGGACGGCTCCCGGGCGCTGCGGCTTCGCGGCTTTCTTCGGACCGGGTTTACGAGCGGCACCGTTACGCTTGCGGGGGCGCTGCTGCTCTTCAATAGTGACGAAATCGATCTGTTCCATGGGTGCTGCAATGAGGCCGGCGAAGACAGTCGCCAGATTACTGGAAAGTGCTGCAAATAGACAGGATTGGCAGTTAATTTTATAGTGCAAAACCTTGATAAAAAAAGCGTTGTCGCAAAGGCAACGATAAGAACAGGGGTTGGGGGAGAGGATGGAAAATGTGGATGTCCTGATCATCGGCAGCGGCTTTGGCGGCTCGGTGATGGCCTGCCGGATGGCGGAGAAGGGAAGTCGGGTGGTGGTGCTGGAACGGGGGAGGCGCTGGTTGTCGGACGATTACCCATCGGTGTCCCAGCGCGATTGGTTCTGGGATGAAGACGAACCGGAAAAACAGAACGGCTGGATCGATTTTCGCTACTTCGGCGACATGAGTATTGCCATGGGCGCCGGGGTGGGCGGTGGCTCCCTGATCTACGCCAATGTCAGCATTGAGGCCAAGCCGGAGGCCTTTGCCCAGGGGTGGCCGGAGGCCATCGATTACGTCACGCTCAAGCCCCATTACGCTACCACTGGCGTCATGCTCAATGTACAGGAACTGCCGGGCAATCAATGGACCCCGCGAACCCATCTGATGAAGGAAGGGGCTGACGCCGTCGGGGCCGGTGACCGGTTTCGTATTGTGCCCCAGGCGATCACCTTTGATCCCGACTGGAGCCCACAACGGGATGATCCATACTCCTATGGCCACAGCCAGACCTGGGTAAACCCTCAGGGCAAAACCCAGGGCACCTGCGTGCATTGTGGTAACTGCGATCTGGGCTGCCCGGTGCAGGCCAAGAATACCCTGGATCTGAATTACCTGGCGGCGGCGGAGAATGCCGGTGCTGATGTCCGTCCCCTGCATCATGTGCGCACCATTCGTGCCCTGGAAGGCGGCGGTTATGAAGTGCTGGCCAGGGACCTGGACAGCCATTGCTGGCGCCGTTTTAAGGCGGAAAAGGTAATCGTGGCTGCCGGTTCCATGGGCTCTACGGAACTTTTACTGCGCTGCCGGGATCAGTACAAGACCCTGCCGAAACTGAGTCGCAAGCTTGGCCACAACTGGTCCTGCAATGGTGACTTCGCCACCATGGCATTTTATGAGGAGCGCCAGATTTCTCCCACACGGGGGCCGACCATTACCAGCGCCATTGATTACCTGGATGGTACAGATGGTGGCGCTCGTTATTTTGTGGAAGATGGCGGCGTGCCCGATATTCTCGGCAGCTGGATGGAGCGACTGGGCAAGGATCCCCGCTTCGCCAATACCCGGCTGGGTGCTGCCATGCTCAAGTATGGAGAGAGCAGTGATCCCTTTGCCAGGATGATGCCCTGGTTCGGGCAGGCCATGGACGATCCCGGTGGCCGTTTCTATCTGGGCCGTCGCTGGTACTGGCCCTGGAAGAAAGACCGCTTGAAACTGGATTGGGACTATCGCAAGGCGGAAAAGGCTGTACAGGGCCTGGCAGACCGCCATCTGGCGCTGACTGCTGCGACCGGCGGTGATCCGATGACGCCGGCCACCTGGGACTGGTTCAAGGATCTGGTGACCCCGCACCCGCTGGGCGGCTGCAATATGGCAGATTCTGTGGAGCAGGGCGTGGTAGACCACCGGGGAGAAGTGTTCAACTACCCCAATCTGTTTGTGATTGATGGCGCCATGGTGCCACGGGCGCTGGGTTTGAACCCGTCACGGACCATCGCCGCACTGGCCGAGTACGCCGCCAGTGAAATGGGTTGAGGTTCGCCTCACGCCACATACTTTATGCGAGACGGAACACCATGCATTTTGCGGGTTGTCAGCAAGACAGGCGTGCTGCTCATTGGCGGCTACGATACCTTGGTAGTCAGTAGAGAATCAGAGAGGAATCCATAATGGCCGATGCCCGTTTCCATATCATCTTTACCGGTCAGCTGGTGAAAGGGTCGGACCTTGCGACGGTAAAGAGCAACCTGGGAAAAATCTTCAAGATGGATGCCGCCCGGGTGGAGAAATTGTTTTCTGGCCAGCCGGTGGTGCTGAAGAAAGATGCCGACCAGGCCACTGCCATGAAATTCCGCGCGGTGCTGAAACAGGCCGGCGCCGAGTGTGAACTGCGGCCGGTAGCCGATCCCGTCCAGGCATCCGCTGGTGCATCTGCGCCGGCACCCGAATCCCGTGCAGCGTCTCCGGCCCCGGAGAGTCGCGAACCGACAGAACCCTCGTCTGGCGAGCTGGAAACGGTGGGCACCATCCGCACCGGGGGGACCGGTTTTTCCGGGGCTTTCTCGGTGGCGGAAGTGGGGGCGGAAATGGATAACAGGGAAAAGGTCGCTCCTCCGCCTGCGCCGGACGTGGATCACTTGACCATGGCTCAGCCGGGGGAAGTGCTGGGGCAGAAAAAAGCGGAGGAAACGCCGGTGGCACCGGACATCAGCCATCTGTCTCTGAAAGACGACTGACGCCCGTGCTGTTGTGGCATCAGGGGCTGGATGCGGCCTGGAATACGGTGTCCCGCTCGTTGCCTTCCAGGCGCTTCAGTAGCCGGTGGCGGCTTTGCAGCGCCGGGTAAACCGGGCTGTCGGGGGAGATGGAAATCACCAGCGTTTGCATTAGTTCACGGGCACCGTGCACATCCCGCTGGCGTATCAGTTTGTCCAGTTGGGCAAAGGCCTCGTTATCTGCGGCCAGGGTATCCAGCTCAGCCAGTTGTTGCGGATTGGCGGTGAGCTGGCGAGCACGGCGTATCGCCACCTTGGCCGCGCGGGTATCGCCCAGATCAAGTAACTGGCGAATCACCGCGTAATTTTCACTGAGATCCACCGCGTCACCCTTGGCTTTTTCCGGCGGCGTTTTCAGGGGCGTTTCTGAGGTTTTTTCAGACGCCGGTGGCGTGGATGCTGCAGGGGCTGGCGACTGAGTAGCCGCGTTATCATCGGTGAGCGTCAACGTCCAGTTGCCCAGCTCACAGCCACTTTCTGTGCTGACGTTTACCTGCCACTGGCCTCCGGGAGCCAGATCAAGGCCGGCAAAGGTTTTCGACGACCAGGTGCGCCAGTAATCCGAGCCCACCGCCAGCGGCACATCAACAATGGGTTCACCGTTGTAGGACCAGGTATGGTGCAGCTGCTCGCCATTACCATCCTGGATGGCGGTAAAGAACAGTAGCTCATTGACTGAGAGTGGGGCGGTTGTGAGCTGAGCGAGCGGTTCCCGTTCTTCCACTGCAGTGGTGAAAGCGGCACTGACCAATGTCGGGCACGAGTTGTCGGTGGCAGTTTCAGCGAAGGCCAATGCCGGAATCAGCAGGCCGGTGACAATGCAGATACGCACCTTGATACCCCCAGAATGTTGTCCGGCTGCCGCTTTTGTCTGGATAGTTTTTGGATAGCGGCAGCATCTACAACAAGACTAGTGGCACAGCGGCAACAACGCGCAGAACTGCGTCACGTTAGCGGTGAACATTCGGGTAAAGACAATCAGTCTGCCGAGGCGGATTCATCACCCTGATCCGGACCATGGAACGCCAGGTACAGCTCTTCCAGTATTTCCGGAATGCTCAGGGCCATTTGCCGTACTACCTGGCTGTTGTCCCAGAGCGTGTCCAGGGCTTCGTCATCATCCACCCCTGAAATCAGGATGAAGGGCAGCAGCATTTGCGCCATCTGTTCTTCATCATCCTGATACCAGTTTTCTTCGGCCACAAAGACGCCGGTCATGAAACCGGCACACCAGCTTGCCAGATCCTGGCCGTCATCTTCCTGATAAGGGTCAAGCAGGCAGGGCAGGTTGACGGCGTCGCCACCGAGTAACTGTGTTACCAGTCGTTCGCGCAGCCGGTTGAGAGCATCAGTGACGTCCTCGGGAACCGGCATTTCCAGCTCTTCGCTGTAGTCCACCGTTTCCACGTCTGGCCCGACGGCGAGGGCACAGAGCATGCCATGGATTTCCGTCCAGGTAGGGGCGTCTTCGCCAAGGTCCTGGAAGTACTGGCGAACGGTGTTTTTCAGGCTGGGATTGGTAATGTCTGACATGGAGTCCTCCGCTGCCGGCAAGCATACCGGGAGTTATCGGCGGTCTCCAGGTATTCAGCTCAACGGTAGCTGGACCACCTGGTTGCGGCCCCGGGATTTGGCTTCATACAGTGCGCTATCAGCCCGCTTGATCAACTGGTCCGCCGTTTCCCCGGGCTGGAAGGCAGTCAAGCCTGCAGAGAAAGTGGTTTTCACATCACTGGCAAAGGGATAATCCTGTTCGGCGAAGCGACTGCGCAGGCGTTCCAGAGCGGCTTCGCTGGCGGCTTCCGTGGCATGGGGAAACAGCACCACGAATTCCTCACCACCGTAGCGGGCCAACAGGTCCGATTTGCGCAGGCCCTGGCTGGCAATGCGGGCAAAGCGGCTGAGCACTTCGTCGCCACTATGATGGCCGTAGTTATCATTGACCCGCTTGAAATGGTCCAGATCGATAATCGCCAGATAAAGGGGGGTGTGGTTGCGGTTGGCGAGGGAAAGCTCTTCCTCCAGTCGTTCGAGAAAATGGCGGCGGTTATACAGCCCGGTAAGATCATCGCGCACCGCAATGGCTTCCAGGCGAGAGTGTGCATCACGCAGGTTTTCACGTTGATCCCTGACCCGGTTCTGCAAGTTGTGGATGTAGCCCCCCATATAGATAAACCAGCAGAGGATCAGGGCAAGAATGATCCAGTGCCCGATCAGAAACGAAAAGATCGCCTGTTGGGGGGTTTCCAGCCACTCGTATACCTGCAACGTGGTGAAGCAGAAAAGGGTAAAGCCGGCCATGGCCATTTGCCGGCGCCTGTCCAGGGCAAAAATGCCAAACGTCATCACCATGAAGTAGATGCTCAGCATGGCGCCACGTAGCTCGCGGGTATAATGCAGGATCACCGTGGTCAGGATGATGCCGGTGGCCATCTGCAAAATGGTCAGGCTGGGGTCGCCGAGGCGTTCGCTGAGACCACTGCGGATGAGCAGAAAGAACACCAGGTTGGTGGCAAATAGCACCGAGAACATCATCAGGTGCGGGGTATTGGGCGCAAAGGCACTGAGCTCGACGCCGAGGATGGTGCCCACCCATAGCAGGCAATAGGAGTAAACGGCCATGATCTGGCGGCGGAGGCGGATGGCGCGCTCCGGCGGTTCGGCGGGAATCAGGGTAAGCACGTAGGTAATCGGATCCTGTAGGTTGCCTGCTGGCTTTTTGGTCAACTTTACCGTTTTTCTCATTCCAGGTCACAGGGATGTCATTGTGAGAGGTAGACAGGGCCTGACAAACTGTCTCGAGTGAAACAATCGTTTGATTGGTTGTGTTAATTCGACCTCCTGAGGCCCGATCATGTCGACCCCCCTGTTTGATCTCACGCTCACCGAAGAGCAGCGCATTACCCGCGAGAGCATGCGACGTCTTGCCCGCGATTCCCTGTCGTCCCAGGCCCGAGCTGCTGACGATGCGGCGCAGGCCAATCCGGCGCTACTGGATGCCATTAGTGGTTTCGGCCTGGCCTTGATGCCCATGCCGGAAGCCCTAGGTGGCGTTGCCATGCCTCGTTCGCCGTTATCCAATGCCCTGGCCGTGGAAGATCTGGCCCAGGGAGACATGTCCCATACCCTCGCCGCACTGCAACCGATGGCTGCAGTGAATGCACTGATGGATTTCGGTGACGAGCAGCAACAGGAACGGTGGCTCCCAGTCTTGGCGGCGGAGACCTTTACTGGTGCAGCGTTGGCGGTCAACGAGCCCCGTGCCACCTTCGAGCCTGCTGCGCCGGCCACCATGGCCAGCCAAGACGGCGACACCTATACCCTCAACGGCGTGAAAAGTCTGGTCCCCATGGCTGCCCAATGTGAGTGGTTTGTAGTGGTGGCTGCTATTGATGGCGAGGTGGCGGGCTTTGTGGTGCCGGCGGAGGCGGAAGGGCTGACCATTGAGTCCGAGCCATACATGGGGTTGCGTAGTGCCAACATGGCGACGCTGACCCTGGAAAACGTGGCCATCCCGGCCCGTGATCGGTTGCCGCGCTTCGACCTGAATCGTCTGCTGGGCCTCAGCCGTATCGGCCAATGCGCCCTGGCGGTGGGCTGCTGTCAGGCGGTGCTGGAATACAGCATCCCCTACGTGAAAGAGCGCAAGGCGTTCGGGGAGCCCATTGCCTGGCGTCAGTCCGTGGCCTTCATGGTGGCCAACATGGGCATCGAAATTGAAGGCATGCGGCTGATGATGCTGCGCGCTGCCAGCCGGGCGGAGCAGGGTCTGGATTTCCACAAGGACGCCTATCTGGCCCAGTTGCAGTGCATGGAAAAAGCCATGGAGATCGGCACCAACGGTATCCAGCTGTTTGGTGGCGCCGGCTTTGTGCGCGATTACCCGCTGGAAATGTGGTACCGCAACCTGCGCAGCATTGCCGTGTTGCACGGCAGCCTGATGGTATAGGAGAGAGTCATGATGAATCTGGAAATCCCGGCCAAGCTCGAACAGGTCCAGCAGATGGCCCAGCAACTGGCAGCGGGAGTGTTTCGCCCCATTGCCCGCAAATACGACGCCATCGAACACTGCGATACCCCGGAGGAGCTGAAGCCGGTGGCGCAGATGATGGCAGCCATGCCCCGCGGCGGTGGGAAAAAGGGTGCCAGTGACGAGATCAAGAACGGTAGCAACATGACCGGCATCCTGGCGGTGGAAGCCATGTGCTGGGGCGATGTGGGGCTGATGCTCTCCATTCCCGGCTCCGGGCTGGGCAATGCGGCGGTGATGGCCGTGGGCACCCCTGAGCAGAAAGAGAAGTACGGCAAGCTCTACTGTGCCATGGCGATTACCGAGCCCGGCGCGGGTTCGGATTCCGCTGCGGTCAGTACCACCGCTGAACTGGACGGTGATGAGTGGGTGCTCAACGGTGAGAAGATCTACTGCACCGCGGGCCAGCGCTGTGATGCGGTGGTGGTCTGGGCGACCCTGGACAAGTCATTGGGCAAGGCGGCGATCAAATCCTTTATCGTCCCCCGCGATAATCCTGGCCTGCAGCTGGTGCGCGTGGAAGACAAGATGGGTCTGCGCGTGTCAGATACGGCGGCCCTGTCGTTCAACAACTGCCGAATCCCCAAGGACCATATCCTTGGTTCGGCAGAAATTGGCGATACCGAAGAGGCCCGCAAAAAGGCCTTCGGCGGGGTGATGCAGACCTTTGATAATACCCGTCCCCAGGTGGCAGCCATGGCATTGGGCGTGGCCCGTGCGGCACTAGAGATAACCAGAGAAATATTGGAAAAAGAAGGGGTTGAGGCTGATTTCTCGAAACAACCTTATAATTCTACGGCGCGGGAGCTGGAGCTGTACCGGCTGGAAGCGGACCTGGAAGCCGCCCGCCTGATGACCCTGAAAGCCGCCTGGATGGCAGACAATGGCCAGCCCAATTCCAAAGAAGCCTCCATGTGCAAGGCCAAGGCCGGGCGCATGGGCAATGAGGTAACCCTCAAGTGCGTGGCCCTATGCGGCGAGCTGGGCTATTCCGAGCGGACGTTGCTGGAAAAGCTGGCTCGGGATTCAAAGATCATCGACATCTTCGAGGGCACCCAGCAGATCCAGCAACTGATCGTGGCACGGCACCTGCTCGGACTGTCCTCCAAAGAGCTGAAATAATATGGCGACAAGGCCGCTGTAGGAACGGAGCGTAGCGGAGTAACACACGTAGTTCCGTGCGGCCCGAAGGGTGAGTGCAGCGAATAACGCCTCTCGAGGCGCGAACCGCGCTTGCGCGGAAATCGTCCGCAGGACGATCAGGAGTTTCAGGGCTCGCCAGTTGTATGGAGGTTAGTCTGTAAGCTAGAAGGCAACTTGCCGCGGCCAGTTCGCGCCTCGAGAGGCGCTCCTACAGCGGCTGCGTAGTTGGCGTATTTGCTGTTTCAGCCTTTGGATTTCCCGGCCATGGCATTACCCTTGCGGTGTCTTTGACTTCAAGGAGCGTGTGAGATGGCCGAAACGCTGGCTGGCAAGGTGGTGTGGATTACCGGGGCCTCCTCCGGGATTGGCGAGGCGTTGGCGAAGGAATATGCGCGCCGGGGCGCAACCCTGGTGCTCTCCGCCCGTCGGGAAGAGGAGCTGGAGCGGGTCCAGGAGGGTCTGGTCAACGGTGATGACCATCTAGTGTTGCCGCTGGATCTGACGGAAGTCGAAGCCATGCCTGCTGCCGTGGCGGCGGTGCGGCAGCGTTTTGATCGTCTTGATCAGGTGGTCCACAACGGCGGCATTTCCCAGCGCTCCCTGGTGGCCGACACCGATTTGGCGGTGGATCGGCGAATCATGGAGGTGAATTTCTTTGGCACCGTGGCGCTGACCAAGGCGGTATTGCCCTGGCTGAAAGAGCAGGGCCGAGGCCGGTTTGTGGTGGTGACCTCGCTGGTCGGTGAGCTGCCCACGCCACTGCGCAGTGCCTACAGCGCCAGCAAGCACGCTCTGCACGGTTTCTTCGAATCCTTGCGTGCCGAGGAATACGATGCTGGTATCCGGGTGACTCTGGTGATGCCCGGCTTTATCCGCACCCAGGTCTCCCTCAACGCGCTCACCGCCGATGGCTCTGCCCAGGGCAGTATGGATGAGGCTCAGGAAGCCGGTATTGCCCCTGACGAATGCGCCAAACGGATGGTGAAGGCCGTGCAGCAAGGCCGCGATCAGGTTATCATCGCCGGCCGCGAGGGTGCCGGTATCTACCTGAAACGCTGGAGCCCCGCACTGTACCGCCGATTGATCCGCAAAATGAAGGTCACATAATCGCCCACACGCTTCACGCAAAATCTGCTTTTTGCGCCATTGCTGTTGTGTGAAGCGTGGTGGCTGTTACACAGAGAGAGAAAGGGTTCCCATGGACACGCTGGACGCCAAACAACGGACTCGCCTCAACAAGCTGCAGAAGAAACTGCGGCGGGAAACGGGCCGCGCCATTGCTGATTTCAACATGATCAGTGAGGGTGACAAGGTGATGGTGTGTCTGTCCGGCGGCAAGGATTCCTACACCATGCTGGAGATTCTGCGCAATCTTCAGCACTCCGCGCCGGTGAATTTCGAGCTGGTGGCGGTGAATATGGACCAGAAACAACCCGGGTTCCCGGAGC